>Ga0209536_100000432_pt1 | contig 67790 bp, 49 predicted proteins | sample DeeMarSeWOR28_12_FD_187461 | JGI IMG/M metagenome (GOLD analysis project Ga0209536, IMG submission 187461) | Marine sediment microbial communities from White Oak River estuary, North Carolina - WOR-2-8_12 (SPAdes) (version 2) | ecosystem: Environmental > Aquatic > Marine > Intertidal zone >...
TACTACATTTGCTCAGCTCCAGTCTGCCCTGGACGAACGGTATAAACCCTGGCAGACTAAAGAGCCTTACCTGAATTCTTATGATCCGCTGGAGAACTATGATCTGCAATTGAATGTATCCGGTCCGGTTCCGTTTACCAACAATATCGTATCTTATTTTCTGGCCGGCCGCTACCAGAAGCGTCCCGGCTATGCCCAGGGATTACGCTACTTTATGCCCTGGGGGCTGTGGCAGCCGGTATCGGATACCCAGCACACCCTGGAAATGCCCGATGGTGAACAGGTTTACCTGAATCAGTATGAAGGCATATCAACCCAGGCAAAGGTCTTTTTCAATCTATCCAGTTTAAATTTCAGTTATGGATTTTATTATAATGATGACTACAGCTACGGCGGCGGATTAAAATATCTGCCCGATGGCGGCCGGAATTATTATACGGACCGGTATACCCATATCGTGTCGGCCACCTATATATTTTCCAGCAGCCATTTTCTTGATTTTAAGGGCAGTTACTATTCCAACAATCACCAGAATTATCTGTACGAAGATCCCTACGATTACCGATACATGCCGACCAATGCCGGCGATTTTCAACAATATGTCTTCCGGCCGGGCCAGAACTCGAATGTCGAGATAAAAAACAATCCCGATGATTTTAATTACTGGGGCAATGATGCCAACCGCTCCGATGATTATACCCGCTACTATGCCGTATCGCTGGATCTGACCAGCCAGATCGATAGATACAACATGGTCAAACTGGGCGGTTCTGCCAGGTTTCATGATATCAAACGGGATTATTATGAGTTGCAGTTTTCACAGGCGACCTACCGGCCGATCATACCGGACATCATTTCGCCGTTCCATACCTATTACAAGGTCAAACCGATAGAATATGCCGCCTATATTCAGGATAAACTCGAATTTGAGGATCTGATCATTAATCTGGGATTACGGTTTGATTATTTCGATTCCGATGGCAGGGTACTGGCCGATCCGCGTGATCCGCAAATCTATTCCCCCTTTAAACTTGATCATATTTATAAAAATTATGCCCCCGGATTACCGGAGGATGAACTGATCGAATACACCCCGGCGGAACGTGCCGAATTCTGGTATGAAAATACTGACGGGAAATACCACATCAGTCCCAGGTTTGGCATCTCCTTCCCGATAACGGCGGAAGGGGTGATCCATTTTTCCTACGGGCACTTTTTTCAGAGTCCCGAATTCCAGTACCTCTATTACAATCCGAATTTCTGGATAACCGGCGCCGGGGCATCGAATTTAGTCGGCAATGCCGACCTCAATGCCGAACGGACGGTGATGTATGAACTGGGTCTTCAGCAGCAGCTGTTTGACCGTTTATTTTTCAATCTGACCGGTTTTTACCGCGATATCCGGGACTGGATCGGTACCGGCTTCCCGATTGACACCTACCGCGGTTTGACCTATTACAGCTATGTCAATAAGGATCATGCCGTGGCCAAAGGTATCACGCTCACCGCCAACTATGCCCTGCAGTATTTTTATTTCAATCTGAACTACACCTACATGCAGGCTAAGGGCACTTCCTCCGATGTGCAGGATGCCTATAATGATTTAAATGCCGGACGTGCACCGCGGGTACAGCTGATCTATCTCGACTGGGATCAGCCGCATGCATTAAATTTCGTTATGGGCTACAGTAATCCAGAGGCAGGCTGGATGGCCACATTGATCAGCACCTTGAACTCGGGATTTCCCTATACACCCGAATTTGCCCGGGGAGAAGCTTCCGGCTCGAGTGCGTTTGTCGGTTTGCGGGAAAACAGTGAACGCCGGCCGACCACCTTCAATCTGGATCTGCGTGTCGCGAAAACGTTTGTACTTGGCCCGGTGGATATCAGGGCATATCTGGATGTCACGAATCTTCTGGATACCAGGAATGCAAACTGGGTTTATGCCGATACCGGTTTGCCGGATTATACCCTGCGGGATTATCAGAACTGGTCCAGGCTGACGGAAATATCGAATTCAACCGAGTATTTTAATAATCCGGGGATGTATTCGGCACCCAGATTTATCCAACTTGGTTTAGGAATTATCTATTAATTAAAGCGGATGAGGCCGTTCAATGAAAATACACAATACGGTGCATCGATTTAGCGGGATGATCATCCTGGCATCGGTCCTGTTGCTGATAGTCTTAACGCCACATGCGGAGGCTCAGCTGATCGGGCGTGTTGGGACGACCGCCGCGCCGTTTCTCAAGATCGGAGTGGGAGCGCGTGCACTGGGTATGGGTGAAGCCTATACGACACAGGCCGAGGATATTACCGGGATTTACTGGAATCCGGCCGGGCTGGCCAATATCCCAAAGATTCAGGTGCTGCTGAATCATTATGATTACATCGCCGATCTGTATTTCAATTATGGTGCGGTGGTTCTGCCGGTCGAAAACTTTGGAACGCTTGGCGCTTTTATCGGATATCTGGGTATGCCGGACATCGAGCGGACGACGATCCAGTTCCCAAACGGCACCGGTGAAAAGGTTTCAGCCAATTCGTTTGTCATCGGAATAAGTTATGCCCGGCCGCTTACCGAGCGGTTCTCGATCGGGGGGAGTGTAAAATATATCCGCGAAACCATCTGGCATTCGACCGCAAGCGGATTTGCCATTGATGCCGGGGTATTTTACCGGACCTTTTTTAAGAATATCAAGATCGGCATGTCGATCACCAATTTCGGTACGGATATGAAAATGGAAGGCCGGGATATGCTGATCCAGCATGACATCAATGACAACTTTGAAGGCAATAATGAAAATATCGGCGGCCATCTCGATTCGGATGACTTCCCGCTGCCGATTTTATTCCGGGTGGGCATCTCAGCCAATGTCCTAAAGGATTTCTTTGAAATGGAAGATTATGACTGGATCCTGGCGGTGGATGCGGTACACCCGAACGACAACAAGGAATATCTGAGTACCGGGACAGAAGTCCGGATTCACGATATGATCGCCCTTAGGGCCGGATACCGGCAGTTGCTTCTGGAAGACCGCGAAGGCGGGCTGACCTTCGGGTTTGGCATTAATGTCAGTGTTATGGGTGCCGACGTTAATGTTGACTATGCCAATGTGGATTTCGGCCGGCTTGACCGGCAGAATAAATTTTCACTCATATTTTCATTTTAAGCAAGACACCCGGGAGTATCCATGAATTACAGATATCTTATACCTCTCCTATTGATATTTGCTTGTGTCAACCTGCACGCTCAGGACAATCTGAAAGGGAATGTGATCTACAGAGCCCGGAATGTTCATGCCGGCAATCTTGTGCGGGTGACTTTTTACAATAATGCACGCCTTGGCAGCGTAAGCGGTGACCAGAGCGAAGTGTATGCCGGGGAATGGCCGATCGGGTCAGGAAAGGTGCAGATGGGCAACAGTTCGGCCTATGTGATGAGTGAGTTGCGGGTATTTGCCGGCCTTGACACGGTGACCGGAGATTCGACCTATGAATATATCACCCCGGCTGTCTTTTGCGAGGGGTGGGATCCCAATATGTTCTCGCATGATTCCCTCGGTGTTTTTCTGGGATTTGAACCGCTGCCCGGCTATCTTAATATTACCCAGAAAGAGAAGGATCCTTATCATGCCGTCGCGATGAGTCATCAGGCCTTTACCTGGCCACCCTTCTGGCCCGATAAGATGGAAGACGAACTCGATCCGGGCTGGAGCAACAACTGGAATGGCTACTTCGGAAAGGATCAGAAAAATGCCGACGAAGAAAGTTTTTTTATGCTCGATGATAATCAATTTACCAAGAAGGTAAACGGTTATACACTGCCCAAACCGGTTGCTTCGGATCCAAACCGGGGCGGCCTGGGGTTGCGTCTGGCAGTCCGGGGACTGCAATGGTCAAATCCGGACGCGGAAGACTGTATTTTCTGGCTGTATGAGATCAAGAATTTCGGTGAGCTGCGGCTGGATCATACATTGTTCGGAGCCAATGTCGGGGCCTCCAGCGGTGCTCTGGTCTCGCAGAATACCGACTGGGATGACGATGACGCCCGGTTTTACCGGGAAATCAGCCTCGCCGTCAATTTCGACAATGACAATATTGGCACCCAGGGCTATACGCCGGTGCCATGGGTCGGGTTTGCCTATCTGGAAAGCCCGGGTAATCCGTATGACGGCATTGATAACGACGGGGATGGCAATGACCCGGAAAAGCCCGGCGGCGGTACAGGCAAAATCATAGATGAGATCAGTGATTTTTATAAATTCTATGCTGTCGGTGCACAGATCGTGCTGATCGATTATGAAAGTGAATACTTCGACCGCACCATTACTACCATGCCGGCTGAAGGGGTGACCATAACCAAGAATGGCAGGACTTACAGTAAACAGCCGAATTCACCGCTGGAAGAATTTCCACGCAACGGGATCGATGACAACCTGAACGGCCTGATCGACGAAAGTGATGGCGCGGTTACGCAGGATTCCACCGAATTTTTTCTGTATATAAAGTCGGAATATAACGACCAGGATTATCTGTCAATCAATTATTTTACCGGTGCGGGAACTGAGAATCCCCTGATCGATGAACGCAGAAATGACGGTGTGGATAACGATAATGACTGGAATCCCCAGTTTGACGATGTGGGCATTGATGGCAAGCCAGGCACCGGTGACGCCGGTGAAGGCGACGGGGTACCCACACCCGGGACGATTGATTTGCCGGGTGAACCGAATATAGATCAGGTTGACGTCGATGAATCGGACCAGATCGGTCTGACCAGTTTCAAGTTTTACCGCTATGGTACACTTACCTACAGTAACGACGATCAGATGTGGGATTTTTCACGTCCCGGCTATTTTGACAAGTCGACCACCGAAAGAGCTGATCATGACTACGTGTTTGCCTCCGGTTATTTTCCGCTGAGGCCGGGAGCGGAAGAATTTTTCTCCATTGCCAATATTTACGGCATCAACGAAGTCGACATCCTTCGAAATAAAACAACGGTCCAGCGGATATATAATTCCAATTATAATTTTGCAATTGCACCAAACAAACCAAAACTGACCGCTGTGGCGGGAGATAACAAAGTTACCCTTTACTGGGATGAAGAGGCAGAACTGAGTTTTGACCGTTTCCTTAAGCAATATGACTTCGAAGGGTACAAGATCTATAAAGCTTCGCACCACACCTTCGGTGATGCCGGCACTATTACCGACGGACTGGGCTTTGAGCGGTTCAAGCAGCCGATCGAGATCTATGACAAAGTTGACGGGATTTACGGATTTTTTCCGAATGATTTCGGAACCGGTGTGTTGTTCAATCTGGGTAATGAAACGGGACTGGTGCATTCATATGTTGATGAGGACGTGGTCAATGGTATTACCTATTATTACTCCGTCACGGCATTTGACCGGGGCGATCTGGAGAATAATATTGGTCCTTCTGAGACAACCATTTTCGTGAATGTATCGCAATCGGGTGAAATTCAACTGAGTGAAAATGTCATTACGGTTACACCACAGGCCCCGTCTTCAGGATATCAGGCCGCAGATTTTGATCTTGTGCCGACCAAGATCGGTGAAGGAAAGACAAGTGGTGTGGTCGGGGTTAATATTCTTGATCCTGATTTACTAAACGACGGCGATGAATTTGAAATTCGATTCCTGGATAATTCGATTGACAAGGTGGACAATGATTTTGATGGTAAGATTGATGCTGAGGATGGCGATGAACTGTTACCAAACGAGACAACCGGTTTTATCCTGACCAATCTGACCCGCTCCATCCAATATGATACGGTTATGTTATACCAGTATCGCCAAGAAGCGGATTCAACTATCATGCTGGTCAACCTTTATGATGACAATGACGGAGATCCAAACACCTTCACGCAGGTAATTGACGGCATGCAGATATTTGTTTACAACCCCCCGCCGGGGGTAATCGATGATCCCGTTAACAATATATTCAGAGGGGTTTCATGGAGCGAATCCATCGATTATGTAACGGCATACAATTTGCGATTTGGAAAATTCAGACAGGTAGGATTTCGTGAGGGAACGAATTATCCAAGACAGTATCAGATCGTTTTCTATGATGAAATTATCGATACGTCAAAAGTTCTTGGTGTGCCGCTTGCGTCGACCGGAACCCCGATCAAGTTACCGGCGGTGCCGGTCAATTTCAAAGTAACCGATCCGCAAACCGGGAAAGAGATAAATTTCGGGTTTGTCGATAACACACCGATCAAACAATCGATCAGCCCGCCAAAGGGGTTTTTCTCGGCCAAGGATCATATCATCTTTTACGAAACGCTTTCCAATGATTCGATTTTGATCACGCACAGTTGTCTGAATAATGCGGTACAGGATACGACATTCTACCAGCAATACGGCAGATTCCTGGGTGCCGGCGATACCTTGCGCCTCTACACCGATAATCCGTTCAACGGTGATATAAAATATCACTTTGTGATTAAGGGACAGGGTGTCAATACGGACATCGCCCGGCAGAGTCTGGACAAGATAAAAGTCGTTCCCAATCCCTACGTGGTAACCGCCCTGTGGGAACCGCACAATCCTTATACGTCGGGAAGAGGTCCGAGGCTGGTGCAATTTATCAATTTGCCGGAGAAGTGTACGATTCGGATCTTCAGCGTCGATGGCACGCTGGTCCAGACATTGCATCATGATACCAATATACGGGATGGTTCCGAGTCGTGGGATCTCATGACCAAGGATAATATGGATATCGCCTATGGGGTCTATATCTATCATGTGGAGGCACCCGGGATCGGGGAGCACATTGGGAGGATGTTAATCATAAAATGAAAATTTCCACAAATGGGGGTATCCTGTCATTCCGGTCCCGGTTTGATCCGGAGAAGGAATATAGCATTTTATGTATTTACGAGGGATTATTGCGTCATCCGTCAACACACGCCCGCTTGAGGCGGGCCGCAATGACACCAGAAACCAAATTTTTCAGAATTCTTAAAAAAATGAGTATGCATGGTTAACAAATTAATTCTTTTATTCATATTCATATTGTCATCTTCCGTATATACCCAAAACTTTGTTCCAAAGGTAGCTTGTGTCGGGAACAGTATTACCGAAGGATTCGGAAGGGATAATGCCAGCTCCTGGCCCAATCAGCTGGATACCCTATTAGGGGATCAGTACCATGTCCGTAATTTCGGCATCGGCGGAAGAACGCTGCTGAAGAACGGCGACTTTCCTTATTGGGATGAAACGGTTTTCGAAATGGCCCTCGAATTTGAACCCGATATTGTGATCATCCTGCTGGGCACCAACGACAGCAAACCGCAGAACTGGGTCTACAGGGATGAGTTCTATTCCGATTATGTCGATATGGTCAATACATTCAGAAGCCTGGATTCAAAACCGGAAATTTTCGCCGGTTTCCCGCCGCCGGTCTTTCAGGATGGATTTGGTATCACAAATCAGATCATCAGGGATGAAATTATTCCCCTGATCGACTCGGTCAGAACGACATTGAAAACATTTCATATCAATTTTTATGATAAAATGCTCGACATGGGCAGCATGTTCCCTGACGGTATCCACTTGGATGCTGACGGCTACCGCGAAATGTCAAAAATTGCGGCAGAAGCGACATTGAACCGCCCATCCGGTGTAATCAAATATTTTTACGCAGATCACTATACTGTGGAAGAAGGGGAATCGGCAACGCTTTACTGGGATACATCGGATAGTTCTGAAGTTACACTTGATGGCCAGCCGGTCGAGACAAAAGGTTCGTTAACGATATCTCCGGTTGAGACAACTGAATATACCCTGGTTGCCAGCGGTGAATTTAGTGATACCAGCCGGGTAACGATCGGTTTTCTGGCATCGGGATTGATCAAATCGTTTTATGCGGACCCGCCGGTTCTGGAACAGGATACCGGCGATTCAACCATATTGTACTGGGAAACCACATCAAATTCTCAGGTATGGCTGGACGGCAATCCGGTGAATCAGATCGATTCATTGCTGACAAAGCCAGGCGAGAGTGTCACATATCAATTGATTACTGAAGGAGCTCTCAAAGACACCGCTGAGATAACCGTTGCTGTTTTACCTGCTGATGCCATTAACCGGGCCCTGCTGGCCGATACTTACAGCGCATCATCAACGGAATTTAAATATTCTTTGACTTCCGCATTCGACAATGATTCGACCACGTTCTGGTTGAGTGCAGGCCATCTGACGGAATGGATATCCGCTGATCTCGGCCGGGAATTATATCTGAAGCGGATTAAAATAAACTGGGGTGATGTGTTCGCCTCTTCATATCGCATCGAAGTACTGGATGCAGCGAACAAACTTTCTGTTTTTTACAGCACGGCATCTGGTGACGGTTTTGTGGATGACATAACAAACGACGCAATCAAGGGAAAGCAGGTCAGACTGTTATGCGTTAAATCAAGCAGTACGACACAGGGATATGCTATTAAGGAATTGGAAATATATGGGTCAGCCAAGGCAGGTCAAACGACCGTTGAAAAGATTCATTATCTTCCTCAATCGTTTAGTTTAATGCAAAACAATCCCAATCCGTTTAATCCGGTGACAACGATACATTATACACTCCCCAAAATATCGGAGGTGCAACTTGATGTATTTGATATCAGGGGTCTGAAAATTACTACTCTGGTTGACCAGGTTCAGCCCGCCGGGGAATACGCAGTACGTTTTGATGGGAGTGAATTTTCCAGCGGCATTTATTTTTACCGGCTCAAAGCAGATACCTTTGAAAACACGAAAAGGATGCTGATTCTGAGATAGTATTCCGGTTCTGCAATACCGTGCTCATCTATTCTCGCAATTCGATGCGCTTGAATATGATCATGCGATGACAGATTCCAAGAATCAAAGCCGATCAATGCATGGACTTTATATCCGTGAAGGGATTGAAATAAAGGGCGGACTCCTATGTATGTCCTGAACATATATTTTTATGATAAAGTGCCGGGAGCGATATGTTGAAAAACTCATTGCTCGTGTGGTTTATTTTTTCTTGTTGTTTATATCTGTACGCCGGCGTAACAACCGGCAAAGCTAACTCCGGAGAAACTTCAGAATCCGGCAGGAATCGTTTGAACGCTCGATCGGATCAGCTAACCGTCAGCTTCACCACGCTGGAAGATGCGGTATTGAATGCCAATGCCCTGCTGAATTCCTCCACTGAAGGCGCCGGAGAAGGGGAATACCCGGGAGGTTCCAAAGCCGAACTGCAGGCAGCGATAACCGCAGCCGAATCTTTTATCGGAATTGATACGACACAGGTCATAATTGATTATGAAATATCAAAATTATATAATGCCTGTTCCACATTTGAATCACTCGTAAACACCATGCCGGTCAGCATGGTTGATCAGCATGCCAACAAACAGACCCGCTATCTGTGGCTCAATTTAAAAAATCAAATGGACAGGTCTTTGTTGTTCGGCATGCAGCATGCGACCGGTTACGGCGTCGGCTGGACGAATGACGATGACCGCAGTGACATCAAGGATGTTTGCGGTGATTTCCCGGCTATCTATGGAGAAGAGCTGCGGAACCTGATACAGGGCGTCGATGTTGAGCGATTTCGCTACCGCATCACCTCTGCATACAAACGCGGGGGTGTGATCACCATCTGCTGGCACCAGCTGGATCCGGACAACCGGCATTTCTATGCCAGTGAGATCAATAATGAAAAAATCGTCCCGCAGATCCTGCCGGGAGGTGCCAGGCATCTGGATTATCTGGCAAAACTTAAAATTGCCGCTGAATTTTTTAAATCTCTGCGTGGCAACAAGGGAGAAGCCATCCCGGTTATATTCCGACCGTATCATGAGCATCTCGGAACCTGGTTCTGGTGGGGTGTCGGTCATTGCACCACAGCGGAATACAATCAGTTATGGCAGTTTACGGTTGATTATCTTCATAATACGTTAAATGTCCACAATCTGCTCTGGGCGATCTCCCCGAATCTGGAATACGTGGATGCGGAAGGAGAATACTTTGAACGATTCCCGGGTGACGGGTATGTGGATATTTATGGTGTTGACTTTTATAACAATGGCCCTGTCCCACCGGCAATGCTTGCCGATTATCAGCAAGACCTGCATACAGTCGTCCGGCAGGCCGTAAGTAATGGAAAGATCCCGACATTAACGGAGATCGGGCAGGAAGGGCTCGACGATATCAACTGGCACACCCGGATGATGATCAACCCGATCAAACATGACTCGATAAATAATTCGATCGCCTATGCGGTAACGTGGCGAAATGCCAACTATACGCATTTCCACGCTCCCTATCCCGGGCACCCTTCGGTGCCGGATTTTATTGATTTTTATAATGATCCATACACTCTGTTTGAAAGTGATCTGCCGGATATGTATGCATTGCCCCAAGAGGATGTGAATGCGCCGCAATTTACTGTCTATCCCGAAGAGCAGCTCGTGTCACCGGCCACATCGGTTGAGATAAAAATCGAAACCGACGAAAGGGCTTCCCTGCGCTGGAGTTATCAAAATGAAGCATATGATGCCATGCCGAACGCATTTACTTTTGGACAGCGCCAGTATGCCCATCGAACAATTATCGAATCGGAACAGGGCAGCGAAAGTAAAATATATATTCAGGCCATGGATGTATACGGAAATAGAACCGGTCAGCCGATCGCTGTTTCCTTTACGGTCGACACACTCCAGGCGAAAATTGTCTGGTATGAATCACACTATGCGGTTGCTGCCTGGGATTATGGTGCCTCCTCGTTTGGAAGCGGTACCGATGTCACGACTTTGATAAACGATGTGCAAACGTCATACTTTATAAAGGATTTTGAGCTGAGTGAGAAGCCAACCGGTGCCCGTGTGATCATTCAACTGAACGGGGGCTTTGCTTTGTATATCAATGGTCTTGAAATTGCCCGCTATAAATTGCCGGAGGATATGGAACTCAGTTACGAAACGCCGCCAAACTCTTCGACAAAGACTGCCAGGGCGGTCGATCTGCCTCCGGAAATCGTCGATAAACTGTACGCCGGTAAAAACAGAATCGGGGTGGAGATCCATGGCGGAGAGGCCGGGGTGCAGTTTTTCGATGCACTTATTCAAACCAACATTGAAATGCCGTTCTACTATGGCTCCGAATGGTATTATTATGATCTGGGCAATATGCCAAAGTCCTACACCCTCGGCGAAATTCTTGGCTTTGCATCCGTAAATATCGTGTTACCGGAAAAAACAGTACTGTATCAGAATTATCCGAATCCGTTTAATCCGTCAACGCATATCAAATTTGATATCCATGCTGCTGGTATGATTACACTTACGATTTATGACATTCTCGGACAAAAAGTACAGACTTTGGTTAATGAATTCAGGAAACCCGGGACATATGGCGTGGTCTATTCTCCGTCCGACTTGACCAGCGGCCTCTATATCTGTGTGCTGAAAACAAGTTCGGGTGTCTATCGAGATAAAATGTTATTTTTGAAGTAGAAATACTTTTGAGAGTATTATTTCGGGAATTCCAGCTTTGTGTCATCCTGTCCCGGAACGGGATCCTTTGGATAAGGATCTTCCTTGTTTCGTGAAGCTCAATCAGTAATAAGGAAGATCCCTCCGGGATGACCGGTCGAACCTTTAGATTTGCATATTATCGCACAGGACAGATGCCAATAGTAAGCAAAACGAAAATAATCCTGATCATCATTTCTGCCTTGATCATCGGTCAAAATACCTACTGTTCAGGCAAGCAGGAGGATATAGTGGCGGAATTTGGCAACCATAAGATCACGCTGGCAGAGTTCAGGATCGCCTATCTGGATGTGATAAAAAAGCCGAATGTTTTTGATTCCCCGGAAACCAGGGAAAAATTTCTGGATGAGCTGATCGGGTCGCGTCTTCTTGCTGCAGAAGCCGAAAAACGGCGCTACTATGATGATGAAAAATTACGCTATAAGGCTGAAGCTTATCGGAATAAAGCCCTGCGGGAAGCACATTTCGAAGCAGTGATCAGGCCGAAGTTCTCAATAAGTGAAGAAGATATTCAGGACGCCTATATTTTTTCCCAGGAACAGCGCAGACTTAGCCACCTGTTCGCGGAAACAAAACCTGAGATCGACAGTGTTTATGCACGGTTAAAAAATGGTTATACTTTTAAAGATCTGGCAAAGTCCATGTTCACCGACACTTCACTGGCACTGCATGGCGGTGATCTTGGATGGGTGAACTGGGATGAGCTTGACTATGATCTGGCAATGACCGCCTTTAGACTTCCGACCGGCTCGTTTTCGGCACCGGTCAGATCCCGGTTCGGCTATCATATCCTGAAGGTCACCGATTATAAAAAGAGGCCGCTGATCACCAGGGCGGAGTATGAAACCCACCGGCAGAAAGCCAAAGCGAAACTGGAATTCATACTGGGTGAGAAGTATGGGTACGATTATATTGACAACATGATGAACACTGCAGAGATCAGACTTTCCCCGGAAGTCATCAGTACGGTCAGGTCAAAAATCAAACACCTGTTTACGCGTCAACCGGATCAGTACAGTCCGGCCGGCGAAATGCAACTCACCGACAACGAAGTCAAACAGGTTGAAACAAATCTCTGGGATATGCGCAATGAAACATTCGCGACGATAAATGGCAAGGTGTTCACGGTCGGTGAATTTATCGGTGCTTTAAATTACATCCCATACAATATACTGTATCGTAGTTTTAAAGATGCGATGAGTTATGCATTCCGCGACTTTTTGATTGAGCGGGAAGCGCATGACATGGGCCTTGACGAGGATCAGACCGTCAGGAATAAATTCAGGTTGTATAAAGAGTATCTGTTGCAGATGGCATTGCGCCGTGACCTGGTCGAGGAAGTTTCGGTAACGGAACCGGAGATAAAAGAATTCTACCGGAAGAATATAGAAAAATTCAGCGGTGCGGAAATTGATCAGGTTGAAAAGATTATCGGGGATATCGTGAAAAGGAAAAAACGGGCTGATGCTGTCCCAAAATTTCTGGCGCAGCTACCGGAAAACAGGTCGGTCAAGAAGTATCCGGAAATCATCCACCGGTATTATGATTCGATTTTGAACAAAAATTAACAGGCATATGATTACACAGTGGTTGGACATTCAAATAATTAATAAACAAAAGATCTCCGGCATCCTGGAAGGATCTTCCTGGATGCAAAACCCGGCGGTCAACAAGGAAGATCCCTGCTGAATGACAGAAATATGCATGTACTCTATTTGAGAAAATACCATATACAGGTTTAAAACAATGGGAATAAATCGAAGGAAATGCCAATGGAACGTGTGGGCCTCCAGATAATTTTCTGTGTATCATTAGCGATGATCATAGTCGGTTGTGCATCCGCTCAAAACCGGAGCGTATTGCAACATTTTATCACAGTCAAAGGCGACCGGCTTTATGAGGGAGATCAACAATTCCGGTTTATCTCTTATAATATTCCTAATCTGCTGACCATTGAAGACAATATGGCCTTTACCGAAACCAATGCCTGGCGCCTGCCCGATCAATATGAAATCGAGGATGCGTTGAATACCATCAGGCAGATGGACGGCAGGGTTGCCCGTACCTATGTCATAACCGTCCGCCGGGATACGGATCTAAAGGATACCCCTAAATTTGTGGAGGGTCCCGGCCAGTTCAATGAACGGGCTTTTCGGGTAATGGACCAGGTGCTGGCTGCCGCCAACCGCATTGGGCTGCGCCTGATCATCCCTATTGTCGATAACTGGAAATGGATGGGCGGCAGGCCGCAGTATGCAGCGTTCAGGGGACAATCTGAGGATGACTTCTGGACTGATCAGCAGCTCAAAGATGATTATAAAACCACGGTCTCTTTTTTACTGAACCGGGTTAATACGGTTACCGGCATTGCCTACAAAGATGATAAGGCCATATTAGCCTGGGAACTCGGTAATGAACTACGGAATGCCCCGGTCAACTGGATCTCGGAGATGGCCGGATATATAAAAACCATAGACAGGAATCACCTGATCAATGATGGAAGGCAGTCGGGAACGATCGATGATGAGATCATTGCCATAAAAGCGATCGATATCCTTTCCACACATCACTACGAGCCGAATCCCGATGACATGCGCGCCCATATCCGGGAAAGCATGCAAAAAGCTAAGGGGAAAAAGCCATATTTTATCGGTGAGTTCGGATTTATCAGTACCAGTGCGATCAGGACAATCCTTAAGGAGATCGAAGGCAGCCCGTCGATCAGTGGCGCCCTGATCTGGAGTCTGCGCTTTCACAACCGGGATGGCGGTTTCTACTGGCATTCGGAGCCGATGGGCGGGGGATTGTATAAAGCCTATCATTGGCCGGGTTTCGTATCAGGTCAGGCCTACGACGAGCGCAGTTTAATGACACTCATGCGGGATTATGCATTTAAAGTAGCGGATCGGGAGATGCCTGAGATCGGACCGCCGGCAGCACCATATTTACTGGCTATTGAGGATGTTTCGAAAATCTCCTGGCAGGGATCGGTTGGCGCCGATCGCTATATCATTGAGCGGTCAAATTCAAGTGATGGACCATGGCAGATTATTGCAACCGATATATCGGATGCGGCGGCAGCATATACACCATTATATAATGACCATACTGCCGAGATCGGTCAGAGATATTATTACCGGGTAAAAGCGGCGAATGCGTATGGAAATTCGCTTCCATCTAATATCCATGGACCAATAGAGGTCAATTACCGCACGGTTGTTGATGAAATGGAAAATTTTGCGGTGCTTTATCATTATGAAGGGACGATGAATCTGGAAAGTGGTTCAACCCGCATGTTCAAGGAAGATTTTCACCGGTTAAATGTTAAACAGGGTGGCAAAATCATCTACTTTACGCCTGGATCAGCCAGGAAAGTGATCATCCATGTCTATTCGCCTGATGAGGATGTCGATATGGAGGTTTCCATTTCACGGGATGGCAAAACGTATACCCGGACGGAGACTTCACTCAAAAATTATTTCAGCGGAAAGCAGGATTATGCCTACTGGTATCCCTTACTGATCGAATCTGATATTACCGGAGAAAAAATTAATTATATCAAAATGGATTTCAACAGTGATTGCCAGATCGGAAGGGTAGAGGTTTTGCATGGACCGTGAGATCCTGGACGCATTTAACCGGAGTGTGCATGATGAGCTGTTCAACAATATCGTTCCGTTTTGGCTGCAAAAGACAAGCGATCATGAATTCGGTGGATTTTATGGCCGCATCACCAACGAACTGATTGTTGAAAAACAGGCACCGAAGAGTCTGATACTCACAACCCGGATCCTGTGGACATTTGCCCGTGTATATGCTTTCAGTCCAAAAGATAATTACCTGAATATCGCACACCATGCCTACCGGTTCCTGATCGATAAATTTCTGGACCGTGAATACGGCGGGGCATACTGGATGGTTGATTACCGGGGCAATGTTTTAAACGATAAAAAGAAAATGTATGGACAGGCTTTCACGCTTTATGCACTCGCGCAATATTATCTGGCTACCGGTGAACAGGCTGTCCTGGATAAAGCGACGCAGATATTTCGGCTGATCGAATCCCATAATTACGATCCGGCACACAGGGGATATTTTGAAACTTCCAACCGGGATTGGACCATCGCCGAGGAATTGCGGCTGAGTGAACTTGATATGAATGAAATGAAATCGATGAACACACATCTGCATCTCATGGAGGCTTACACGACGCTTTATCGTGCCTGGCCGGATGAAATGCTGAAGCAGAGACTTTATGAACTCATGCATGACTTTCGCGATTTCATTATCGATCCGGAAACGATGCATTTTAAATTGTTTTTTGATGCGGAGTGGCATTCCAAATCTTCTGCTGTCTCATACGGACATGATATTGAAGGCAGCTGGCTCCTGAGTGAAGCAGCCGAGATTTTGGATGATCAAAAACTTACCGATGAGATTTCAGCAATATCACTGAAAATGCTTGATAAGGCGATGCAGGAAGGATTCAGTCAATCTTACTCTATTTTCACAGAGAAAACAGACAACGGGCAGCTGCAAAGAAAGACAGATTGGTGGCAGCAGGCCGAGGCTGTTGTTGGCTTTATGAATGGTTACCAATTGAGCAGGGATCAGATCTATTTGGACTGGGCCATAAAATGCTGGGAATTTATTACAGAATATTTTGTGGATCGGGAACATGGGGAGTGGTTTTATGAGACCGATGAAAACGGAAATCCCTGTCGGCAGCGCTACAAAGTATCCGAGTGGAAGGGTCCTTATCACAACGGCCGGGCGTGTATTGAAATACTCGACCGTTTAAAAATGATCAGTCAATAAACCGTAAGGCAGGACATGAATCGCAAAGAATTTGATACCGGGGTAAAAAAACTGCTCGATGATTATAAGGCATTGGTTACACGAAAAAATGTAAAACTGGCTTCTGAAAACGGGATTTTCTGTCGTTACAAATATCCGGTCTTGACCGCCGGACATGCCCCGGTTTTCTGGCGCTACGATCTGGATTTCAGTACCAATCCCAACTTAATGGAACGTCTGGGGGTAAATGCGATGATGAACAGCGGCGCCATGAAATGGCAGGATAAATATATTCTGGTGCCGCGCATCGAAGGTGCCGACCGCAAGTCCTTTTTTGGTGTGGCCGAAAGCAGCAACGGTGTGGATAACTTCAAATTTTGGGAGTATCCGCTGGATATCCCCGATGTTGAAGATCCGGAGACCAATGCCTATGATATACGTCTCGTAGAGCATGAAGACGGCTGGATCTACGGCCTTTTCTGTGCCGAGCGAAAAGACCCGGATGCAGCCAGGGGCGATCTGTCCTCTGCCGTCGCCCAGTGCGGTATAGCCCGTACCCGTGATCTCATAAAATGGAAGCGTTTGCCCGATCTGAAGACAAACTCACCCCAGCAGCGCAACTGTGTGCTGCATCCGGAATTTATCGGCGGAAAGTATGCCTTTTACACCCGCCCGCAGGATGGATTTATCGATGCGGGCAGCGGCGGGGGGATTGGCTGGGGACTTTGTGATGATATGGAAAATCCGGTAATCAACGAGGAAATCATCGTCGATGACCGCCAGTATCATACAATTAAAGAAGTGAAGAACGGACAGGGACCGGCGCCTTTGAAGACGGACAAAGGCTGGCTGCATCTGGCGCATGGGGTGCGCAACACCGCTGCAGGCTTAAGGTATGTTTTATACTTATTTGTAACCGATCTAAAAGAGCCTTGGAAAAAGCTGTACAGCCCCGGCGGATTATTCCTGGGGCCGCAGGAAGAGGAACGGATTGGCGATGTATCCAATGTGGCCTTCTCCAACGGCTGGATCATGGATGATAATGGAGACGTATTTATCTACTATGCCTCCTCGGACACAAGACTGCACGTCGCGACCAGTACAATTGATCAATTGCTTGATTATTGCATCAATACACCGCAGGATGCGCTGCGCTCAGGAGCCTGTGTCAGACAGCGCAGCGAGTTGATCAGGAATAACTTAGAAATAATGAAAGGGTGGTGATCATCTGGACCTTCTCTTTCAGTCATTCCGTAGGAATCTTCCTGATGTTTAATATGATTTCGGCAGATAAGAAGGACTTTTCAGAATTACAGCAAATACTTCCATCATTATTTGAAATGCTTCAAAAAGATATACATAAGGCGCTGCAGTTAAATAAAGGAAAAGCATGCATACTTTACGAAACAACCTTTTAATCATATTCATTTGTACGGGTATAATTTCGGCGCAGACTACGGGCCTGCTGGAGGATTTTAATGATAATTTCCTGACCGGGTGGGCGTTGCCAGGTGATCAGACCGCAGGAACCTTTTCTTTGTCCGAAACGGATAGTGTTTTACGGATTGATTATAACCGGAATCCGCAGAGCTGGGAATGGGACACATTTTATTTTACACCTGCAACAATTATTGATGCCACCGCGAATCCTTACATTACAGTACGTGCAAAATCAGATGTAGCCACGGTTCTTACCTTTAAGCCGATTTATGAGAACGGTCAGAGTGACTGGCGGCAGGTAACGCTGCCGGCGGACGGGATCTGGTATACCTATAAATTTGAACTGGTTGCTCTTAAGCCTTATGAGATAAACCGGATTTATATGTATCTCGATGGCGGCAGAACCGAATCCAAAAACGGCACGGTCTATTTTGACGACTTGCGCATCGGGGATTCCGTACGTACCGTGGATGTGCTTGATATAACCAGCCTGGAACGACTGATCGGGGATACCAATGCGCTGTACGATAGTTCCGTAGAAGGCAATGAGGAGGGGCAATTTGAAGCCGGTGCAAAAGCCACTTTGCGAGCAGCGATTATCAGTGCTCAGAACATCTTACAGCGCCCTGATCTGACGAATCATCTGGTCGACAGCACAGTCTGGATACTGGCCGATGCCTGTGTGAATTTTGAGATCGCGGTGAATGCTTCGGATATCGGTCTCACCGACCCGCTTGCGACAAAACAGACAAAATATCTGTATATCAACCTGAATGAATTGGCGGAAGGCTTTCTTTTATTTGGTATGCATGATGTAACCGGCTATGGAGTTGGCTGGACGGGAGATGACGACCGCAGTGATGTCAGAGATGTCTGCGGATCCTATCCGGCGGTTTACAGTGAGGATTTGAATCAGGTCGACCGGGATCGCGAGGTTGACCGCATGCGTTACCGGTTGACCTCAGCCTATAACCGCGGCGGGGTGATAACACTCAGCTGGCACCAGTACGATCCCATGGAACGCGGTTTTTATTCCAGTGAAACCGGTGGTGAAAATATCGTGGCAACGCTGCTGCCAGGCGGTGAATATCATCAGTTCTATAAGGACCGTCTGACCAAAATAGCACTCTTTTTCAAAACACTGCGGGGAATAAATGGCGAGTCTATTCCCGTTATCTTCCGGCCCTATCATGAGCACACCGGCGGGTGGTTCTGGTGGGGTGCGGGGCAGTGCAGTACGGAAGAGTATAATCAGATCTGGAGGTTTACGGTCGCATTTCTACGCGATTCGCTGAATGTACACAATCTCATCTATGCTATTTCACCCAGTGCCCAGCATCTCAACACAAAAACTGATTATTATCTCGTTTATCCGGGTGAAGGGTATATCGATATTTTCGGATTCGATCATTATTTCAGTTCCACTATCACCAGCACAGAAAAGGATGAATTCATTAATGATATGCGCCATGTTGCGCAGGCAGCCCGGGAGAATGGAAAACTGGCGGCCATCACCGAAGTCGGACAGGAAAGTATCACGACCGGCAATTTATTTACCCAATATATATTAAATCCGGTGAAAACAGATTCTCTCACAACGCGGATGGCCTACGCCGCGACCTGGCGCAATCAGGATACCGGGCACCATTTTGCACCGTACCCCGGACATCCGAGCGTTCCGGACTTTATTGAATTTTATAATGATTCCTACACCATCTTCGAAGATAATCTGCCGGATATGTATCAGCTGGCGTCCATGGATGACACACCGCCGGATGTGATCGACTATCCCGAAAATGAATTTACCGCCTATGAGACCTCCGTGACAATTCAGGTTAAGACTAATGAGCGGGCGTTTATGCGGTACAGTTTCATTGATCAGCCCTATGCCGATATGCCCCATGAATTTCAGAAAGGTCAGGGCACTTTTGATCATTCGACCACAATCGATGGTATACAGGGAGAAGCGTATCATCTTTTCATCCGCGGTGCAGACTACAACGGAAATATGATGAAAACCTCCGTGGAAGTACTGTTTAACATCGATACGCTGCAGCGGCCGGTGCAATGGCATGAAAAAAATTATGATTTGTCCGACTGGCAATACGGAGCCGCACCTTTCCATTTTGAGGATGGTACACAATCCGGAACGGTGGTGCCTTACTCAAGAACGGTGTATATAAAAAAGATATTCACAGTTGACAATATCGATTCCCTTTTCCAGATGGTCGCGTTCGTTCAGTACGACAATGGTTTTATATTGTATATCAACGGAACTGAGATAAAACGGGTGAATATGGCCGATGGTCCGGTAAATTATCATACCTGGGCTGGAACAAGTACGCAATCCTCAACTACAATTACGTTGAACGCCGGTGTATTGGCACTAATGCAAAACGGACCAAATGTGATCGCCGCAGAAGTGCACCAGAGTATGAACGATACCAGTGATTTCAAGTTCGATCTGAGGTTAATTGATCCGAATGGTGTGATTCCCTATGGCGCCGATTGGTATGTCTATGCAGCGGGCAAGGAGCCTGAAATTAAAACTATCGGAGCAAACAATATCACAGAACAGGATCTGACCATAACCAGGGAGGTGCACCTGGCGCAAAACTATCCGAACCCGTTCAATCCTTCAACCAGGATTCGCTTTAGCCTCGTGCATGCCGGACTTGTCCGTCTCGTTGTCTTCGATATCTCAGGCCGCAGGGTGGCTGAACTGTTGCACCGAAAGATGCCTGCCGGGTGGCATGAAGTCTTGTTCGACGGTGCCGGTCTGGCCAGTGGCATGTATTATTGCCAGCTGATCACTGCGCAGGGTTCGTTCGTACGAAAAATGCTTTTAATCCGATAAGGAAAGATTTCCTAATACACGATAGAATTACATGATGATCTGACCGGGTGTTTTGGACAGGGCTAACAGGATGACAAGTTAACAATCGATATTAGTACAAGAGTTCAGTGGATAAATGATCAGGTATAACGGAATTGAAAATCGCGATCTGATAAACAGAAATCATCATAATCATTCTGTTAGTCCCGTGCGAATTTAAAGCAGAAATGTGATCATATAATTCAATCTTACGGCATGCGGGATTGCAGGCAAAACAGATGGTTTTAACCGCCGGTTCCGGCAGACTGGAAATATATTATTGAAATATAAGGGAAATCAAAGTATGGGAGCTGAGAAACAGGTTAACATCGTGGTCGCTTTACTGATATTTTTGATAAGCCCGGGAGCAGCCCAGAAGCCATTATCCGAATATCAGGTCGAAAAAATAGCTGATGGATTTCAGTTTCTCGAAGGTCCGGTATGGAAAAATGGCGCGCTTCTGTTCAGCGATATCCCGGTCAATGCCATTTACCGCTGGCATCCGGATTCCGGCGTTTCTGTTTTTTTATCGCCGTCGGGTAATTCCAACGGTCTCGCACTTGATCTCAGGGGCCGGCTTTTGCTGGCGCAGCATGGCAACCGGCGTCTGGCCGTGCTGGATAATGACGGCATGGAAAAAGCGCTCGCCACACATTATAATGGAAAGCGTTTGAATAGCCCCAATGATATCGCCGTCAAATCCGACGGGGCGGTATTTTTTACCGATCCACCGTACGGGATTTCGCCGGAAGAAGAAGAACTGGGATTTTATGGCATTTATCGGCTGAATCCGGAAGGCGGTCTGCAGTTACTTGATGCCTCATTGAACCGACCCAATGGAATAGCATTTTCACCTGATGAAAATATATTGTATGTGAGTGATTCAGAAGCACGGATTATTTATGTCTGGGATGTTCTGGATGATTCACTTATTGTAAATAAACGGCAATTCGCATTTATGAATCCCACCGGTTATACGGATGGTATGAAAGTTGACCGGAAAGGTAATCTGTTTGCCACCGGTCCATTCGGGGTATGGGTTTACGATCCGAACGGAAGTATACTCGATACAATTCTGGTACCGGGCCAGACCACCAATTGCAACTGGGGTGATGAAGACGGCTACACCCTGTACGTTACATCAGGTCCGGCATTATACCGTGTGCGGGAGATGAGTACCGGTATTGAAAATACCCGGGAAGGCATGAATTTGAATGAATCGTTCAGGCTTCATCATAACTATCCCGATCCATTCAATGGTACGACCTATATTCAGTTCGATTTGTTCCAACCGGCTGAGGTGAAAATCTATATACTTAACAGTATTGGTGAAAATTTGGCTACTCTTGTGGACAGATATTTACATACAGGATCATACCGGATACCCTGGGAGGCGATAAATTTCAGCAGCGGTGTATACTTTGCACATATGCGCACGGCATTTGGTTCGGCAGATACAAAATGTCTGTTGATCAAATAAGTTATCCTGAATAATGCCGTGTAGATTAACACAGAGAAGGAAGGATACTGACATTAAAACAGTCAGTTTCACCAGTTTGGATCAGAGAAATATTAATTTATTCTGCATAAGTCCGATAATAAACATGTATTTGTGGACTTTTCCGTGTTCCTCTGTGATAAAAATATCGATTATGATATAATAACTGTAGCTGACAGAGCAATATCTGAGGATATGTTCGGATTGAGAAGAGTTGGATAAGGAGTTAATGATGAAAGCATTGAAAAATACCAGGATACATCGTTTCACTTCAAAATGTACGCTTCCGGTTTTAGGTCTGGCATCACTTGCCTGGTATCTGATACGTGTGATTCCCAAACCCAGCCGGGCCGCTTACCCATGTATGCGGGCGGCGATGCCACTGGCATCGGGATTTGTTTTATGGTTAATTGGCTTGCTTATATCGGCATTTGCGTTTATGCGTGCAAAAGCCTGGTTGCGCCGCTCGAATTATCTTTATGCGGGCCTGTTTGCTATGACCGGTTTTGTCACGCTGGTATTATTTCAGGATCATAGCACGCAGGCACGATCAGATTTTGCAACAATGTATCTGGAACCCAACCGACCGATCGGTGAAGCAAAAGGAATTTTTCCCGGCCGGGTGGTCTGGGTTTACGATCCGGATGCTACCAATGAGTCCTGTATTCCAGGCAGGTATGGCCATGGCTGGTTTTTGAATGAAAACAATGACCAGCAGGTGATTGATGAAATGGTATCCGGCGGTATACGCTCATTAACGGCTGCCGCAACCGACAGCGCCGCCTGGGAAAATATCTTCAGATATTATAACCAGAATGCTGGAAAAGGAGACGTGGGATATGCGGATAATGAGATCATATTCGTTAAAATAAACGTCACCAGCAGCTGGAGTGGCAATATTAATCTTACGGACTTCACAAAAATCCAGAACCAGTGGTATGGTATTTCTGAAACGTCGCCACATTTGGTCTTATCAGTCTTGAGGCAACTGGTATATGTGGTTGGTGTTCCGCAGCAGAATATCTATATCGGCGATCCGATGAAACATATATATAAACATTGCTATGATCTGTGGCATGCCGAATTTCCTGATGTCCATTATCTGGATCAGAGTGAAACCCACGGGGGACGGGAAAAAGTTAAACCTTCCAATTCGGCTGTCATCTATTATTCGGACCGCGGGAAAGTTTTGCGGGAAGGTACCTGGGAGGATGCATCGGCCGGCGATCCCATTTATGAGGACCATTTCTATACGATTTTTGAAGAAATGGACTACATGATCAACCTGCCGACACTGAAGGCACATAAACATGCCGGTATGACGGCATTCGCCAAAAACCATTTCGGATCGCACACACGCCCGGATGCCAAACATCTGCACAACGGCCTGGTTGCCCCGGAACAATATAACCCCCGGCGGGCCGGGTATGGTCTGTACCGGGTGCAGGTGGACCTGCTCAGCCATGAGCTGATCGGGGAAAAAAATCTGTTTTACATGATGGATGGCTTATGGGCAGCCGATTACGAGATCGGGGTACCGCGGAAGTTTATGATGGCACCGTTTAACGATGACTGGATGTCATCGATCTTTGTATCTTTCGACCCGGTAGCCATCGAATCCGTAGGATTTGATTTTTTACGAACCGAATTTACCGCGGATCGTGGCCTGGAGACGTATCCGCAAATGGAGGGTGTTGATGACTATCTGCATCAGGCTGCGGATTCAACGACCTGGCCGGACAGCATTTACTACGATCCTGAAAATGACGGTGTTTTGATCGGTTCGATCGGTGTGCATGAGCATTGGAACAATGCCGATGATAAACAATATACGCGTAATCTGGGAACCGGGGAGGGCATCGAGCTGATGTATCTGGATAATCAGACGACAACCTTGACCGATGAAACCTCAAACACGCTCAGACAATTCAACCTCATGGGTAATTATCCGAATCCGTTCAACGCTTCAACCGTGATTGAATACGAGGTCGGTCAGGCAGCAAAAATCAGACTTGAAATTTATAATTTACTGGGAATGAAGATCAGGATACTGGAAGCAGCTGAAAAACCGGCGGGTCGTTATTCTGCGTTCTGGAACGGCTGCGACCAGAACGGTATGCCCGTAGGCTCAGGTACATACTTTTACAGACTGAGCTTTCTGAACCGCAATGAGGTCTATTCAATATCCCGGAAAATGATTTTGATCAAATAGTATCACATGATACCTATTGATATTTTTTCGGACAGGATTTACAGGATGATTAACACGGATAGAAACAGTATTGCCTATTTTGCTTTTTATTCTAACTTAATGAAAATTAAGTATTTACTGCTGGTCATAATACTGTTGGTCACGGTATCCCGTCTTAAAAGGAATTGGTGGTACAATTATAAAGCCTGGCCGATTTGTAAATACGGTGAATCACAGACAAGGATTTGAATATATGAGACTTCTGAAAAAGTGATATTTTTCAGAAGTCTGTAAATATAAATTTCTCGAGATTAGAGCGCAATATTATGATAAATTTCGGTTTTTCGAATTTTTTGGTTAGGTACTTTATTCTCAATATAATGTACGCTTCAGTGCAATTTACTTATGACTGGTTTATGTAAGGTGATATTCAGGAGACTTATGCGTTTTTCAATCTGCATTGCGATGGTCATTTTTCTGATTGCAGCTGAACTTGCTGCGCAAACCGGTGCATTCATATTGCCACAAAAGGACGGCAGGGCGACGCCGTGGAAAGGAACCGAAAAAACAGGGTCTTCTGTTTCTTCCTTTCAATTTGCTGTAGTTGCCGACCGCACCGGCGGAATGCAGCTTGGTGTTTTTCATCAGGCGGTAAAGAAACTGAATCTCCTGCAGCCTGAATTTGTCATTAGTGTAGGTGATCTCATCGATGGCTACACCCGTAATGCTGATGTGGTCCATAACCAATGGGATGAATTCGATGCGATCATCGGTGAATTGCGAATGCCGTTTTTTTATATTCCCGGCAATCATGATTTCACCAATGAAGTTTTGGCAGATATCTGGATAAAACGGCTCGGTGAATCATACTATCATTTCCTTTACGAGCATGTGCTCTTTCTTTGTCTGAACACCGAAGACAGGAATTTTTACGGGATCAGTAATGACCAGGCCGCGTATTTTGAAAATGTCCTGAATACGTATCGTGATGTACGCTGGACTTTTGTTTTTATGCACCGCCCGTTATGGGATTATGGCGATAAAGCCGGTTATGAGCACATCGAAACGGCACTGCAGGGACGTGAGTATACCCTGTTTTCCGGTCATCATCACAATTATGTGAAAAAAAACCGGAATGGTAAGAATCATTTTGTGCTTGCCACGACCGGCGGTGGCAGTGAACTGCGCGGCGTGGAATTTGGCGAGCTGCATCATGTGGTCTGGGTGACGGTAAGCGATACTATGCCGGTTATTGCGAACCTGGCGGTGGATGGTATTTACGATGAGAATATCGTTATCGACAAAGACTATCCGCTGGTTGAGACGTTGCGTCATGGGAACTGGCTGGTCGTGAAACCACTGATTGCTGATCATGAAGAGACAAATGAACTGCATACACGGTTGACCATAAAAAATCCCACAGAACGCTCCCTGCAGGTTGCAGGAGAACTGCTTCCGCAACAGAGTATTATTTTTGAGCCCGGCAATCTTGAACTATCAGTTCCGGCTGAAAGTGAAAGGGAAATACCGGTAACTATCAAGCACATATCCGGAAGGCTCCATATCAGTCAACTCAGTCCCGTAACGTTTACCCTGAATAGTGCATTCCAGGACAGCAGGGGGCAAACTCTTCAATTACCGGCAAGCAAAACATTGCTACTGGACTGGATACACGTCTGTGAAAAACGTACAAACCAATTAACCATCGATGGTTTAACGGATGACTGGGAAAATGCGAACTGGATCGATGTGAACCATCCGCAGGATATTGCGGAATCCTGGGACTGGCATGGCACCCGTGATGGGTTTTTTCAATTTGCCGTATTCCACGATGCTCAGTATTTATATATTGGGCTTAAAGCAACCGATGACCGTATTCTGCCTGGATCATCAGATATGACCGCTCCACAGGACAGGTTTACCATTTATCTGGCACCTCTGAGCGGTGACGATGATCATATTTTGATTATTGAACTGGCTGCGGATCCCCACGGCCATTTCAATATCAGGCATAGCGGAGTCACAAATGATATTGAAATCAGATCGGCCGGAAAATTCACTGACCATACTTTCAGCGCTGAACTGGCTATTCCCGGTGCTATATTAAGATCGGGATCGGAAAAATTTCGTCTGAATGTGGCATATATGGATCACGATAATCCTGACAACGTCAAACCGTCGGTTCTGTATTGGAGGCCTCGATGGGACAGCTCAGCGGATTATGCCGGTTCCGGGACATTTGTGTGGGAATAACATGCATGATAAAAAAAGAGCCATGGATTTTAAATATGTATTGAGGTACTGTTTTATAAAGCTGTGATGGCCCGGAGATTGTACGAAAAATAATCATAATGCAGATCTATAAGGAATTATAGTACGATTCGAGCCGCATAAACCGGTGTTTCTGATAATTCTTCCCGGTTAACATTTTTTCCCAGCATGTTTCGTGGTTGAAATTATTTTCGTGAATATCCAACTTAGGTACGGGATCAAAATCTTGAACAGGACCTTTGGTTTATTCATTATGACGGTGACACTTTTAATCCTCGTAATCATACCTCTGCCGGTACAATCCCAGACCGTGGAACTGGAGGATAAGATTTATGGAATGCTGATTGGCTCAGTAATCGGCGATGCAGCCGGTGGTCCGCTGGAATTTATTCATCCGCCGCTGCGCGGTTTCTGGACCACAACCGATAAGAAAATCACGCAGGGAGGTATTCTCGCCCTTGCTGATTCATTCAGACTACGTCCTTACTTAAAAGAAGCCGAACCGTTTGCACAATGGGAACCATTTGCAGCGGCAGGCACGATCACCGATGATACGCGCTTTAAACTGATTTTTTTTAATATGGTCGAGCACAATAAAGGTCAGATGACGCGAACCCTATTTGCCCGGGAAGTACTGGCATTTGGTAACAGATTGCCGGAAAAATATAAATCCCGGTTCGATCAGTGGATGGTTGAAATTGGATTTGCCACCCGCTGGACGCTGGGAATTCGTGAAAATGCCTATCCCAATGACCGCATTTGGGGCGGTATTCCAACCATGGCCGGACAAATGCCCTTTTTACCGGTCGCCGCATTTTATGCCGATAACGCTGAAGCGGCATATTTGAAAACATGGGAGCTGAATTACCTGGATGTTGCTTTTGCTAAAGATATTACTGCCGCACTGGTAGCGGGCCTGGTCGGAGCCTTGCAAGAAGGCGGCGATTGGAGAACCGTCGAAGCGTATATGCGCAATACAGATCCCTATAATTTTAACAACGTGTTATATGTTCCACGGCGGATGAGTGAGTGGCTGGACATCGCACATGGAATGGCAGCGCGGGCGGATGGTTGCCCTTCAGTTTTGTTTGATATCATGGAAAAAGAGCTGCAGGCAAAAACCTGGTGGGAAGCCTGGGTCCCCATCGTGGTCGTATTCGCCTGTGCGGAAATTGTGCACTATAATCCGCTGGCAGCGATGCAGTTGATGATTGAATTCGGACATGATACGGACAGTTATGCGCAGGTCATGGGAGCAATTATGGGTGCTATTCATGGTAAAGAAATATTTCCTGTGAATCTGCGTGATGAGGTAAATCGGCGCATGAAAGAACAATTTGGCCGGAATGTGGATGATTGGCTACAACTGATTCGCCTTGCTCAGAAATAATGCTAACGGGATCTGATGCTGATTTTAGTAAATTATAAATCTGCCCCTTTAAATGTCCGGTCAGGTTTTCAGTGTGTCGAATTCATATACATTTAATTTGTTTTGGAAAAATAATTCATTGTAGATTCATATTCCTGCTAAAAATAGGAAGGATAATTAAAAGCCGCGGCGGCTTTACAATTCAGGATGATCATGTTGGCTTTAAATATATTTTAAATCAATATTAAACAATAACGTATGGCTAAGCTTTTTCTCTCAGGGAATAGCATAATATGAAGTTTGGAAACTCACTTTTACTCATGCCGGTTTTACTTGTTTTATCCTGTTCTGATAACGGCACGACGCAACCGGAATTCAATAATCCGAAAAATCTCAATATTGCCGAGATGCGTGCCTCGATTGAAACTATGGAAAGATTATTGAACAATACGACCGCCGGCTTTTCGGAGGGGCAATATCCGGAAGATGAACGGATAATACTTGAAGAACAGGCCGGAACTTCACGATCCTTTTTGATCAACGGCTTACCCAATTCCGATCAGGATGAGGTGGATTCGCTGACCAATGCCTGGTATGACGCCTGCACCCGTTATGAAGCGTCGGTTGTTTCGCAGTATAATGATCTGATCGATCCAAAGGCCACCAAGGAAACCCGTTACCTGTATGTTAATCTTAAGAAATACGCCCAGGATAAGCTTCTGTTCGGTATGCATGATGCCACCGGTTATGGTGTCGGCTGGTCGGGAAATGACATGCGTAGTGATGTAAAGGATGTCTGCGGCTCCTATCCCGCCGTTTTCAGCTGGGATGTAAATGGCATTATCAACGATCCCGATCTGTCGCGGTTTGAGTACCGCATGCTGCTGGCCTATGAAAATGGCATCAATACCCTGTGCTGGCATCAGATCGATCCCGAGGGGCATAGCTTTTATTACGATCAGGTAAACTATCCGGTCGTGCCGGCGATACTGCCTGGCGGTAAGTATCATGATCGGTATCTGGAGAAACTGCAGAAATTTGCATGGTTTATGAAGAAACTGCGTGGACCAGGAGGGGAATCAGTGCCGGTGATTTTTCGACCTTATCATGAACAGAACGGTAGCTGGTTCTGGTGGGGGCGGATACGCTGTACGGAACAGGAATACATCGATTTATGGCGCTTTACTGTGATATATCTGCGGGATTCCCTGCAGGTGCACAATCTGATCTATGCCTTTTCACCCGACGGTAATCAGTTCAGTTCCAAAGATGAATATTTACTGGAATATCCCGGTGATGATTATGTGGATATTTTTGGTGTTGATTTCTATTTCTGGGAAGCCGGTACTGAAACTTACCTAAGGTTTCAGCAGCGGCTGCTTTACACCGTGCAAAATGCCCAGTCGCGGGGAAAATTAGCTGCACTGACCGAGGTGGGAGACGAAAAAGTGGATATCGATCAATGGTATTCACAGTATCTGGCAGCGCCAATCAAAAATAGCCCTACTGCGCGAAATATTGTATATGCCGCAGTCTGGCGAAATGCCCATGAAGGCCATCACTATGCCCCTTATCCCGGCCATCCTGCTGTACCGGATTTTATCGCTTTCTATGAAGATCCGTTTACTGTATTCGCCAGCGATCTGGTCGATGTCTACATCCTGGATAACGGATTGTAAATGTTTTATTCGATAAGGCCGTATCAATGCGTCTACTATTAATTGGTTTGCAATTATGTTTGGCCGGCAGCTATGCACAGGAATGGAAGGTGGATGCGCTGGCTGAATGACTGGCTTGAAGGTGATGGGATCACGTATGCACCGGATGAGACCTATGATGGTGATTCACATATGTGGAAAAGCGAAGATATGATTCAATGGACGGACCTGGGGCCGATCATGGATATCAACGGAAGCAATCCCGGGATGACCTTCGATGGGCGATATTTTTATCTTTTCAATGAGAGTGGGTAATATGTTGAATTTCAACCGGTTGAGCGGAGACTTTACCCACATTACAGCAGGGGCTGCCGTGCAGGATGTGGAGGACCATACCGGAGATGCGGATATCGCCATCGAAGGCACCACATTGTACATGTTTACCGAACGCCCGGTCGGCGTGGCCTTCCGGGAACTCGATGAGCTATTTGACAGTGAAGGTCTTTCCGTTCAGGGTTTAATCGAAGTTGATGAAAATGGAGACGGCTCGGCTGATGATTCCACAGGATGGCATAATCTGAAATTTGGTCAGGATATTCATCTCTTTACAAAATCATTATCGGGTATATATTTTCGTATTTTCTTCATCTTATCGAGTAAAGATCCGAGGGAATCACCCCTGATAGAAAAATTTAAATTAACGTATGCGACTGCAAAATAATGTTTTCTGTTATAGGATAATATCATGCGTTTTTTGATCATTATATTCGGATGTGTGGTCTGCGGGTATGGTCAGGTACCGCAGGTATCGGTTCAGGCAGTGAACAGTGAAACCGTCGGACTCTACGAAAAGTTTGAGATCATGGTCGCGCTGGAAAATGTCAGCTATGCAAATCCCTTTGATCCGGACGAAGTGGACTTACACGCCGTTTTCACCGCACCCTCAGGCAAAATCTGGAGAATATTCGGATTTTATGATAATTACAACAATGTCAACCAGTGGAAAATCCGCTTCGCTCCCAACGAAACCGGGATCTGGAATTACCGGCTGCAATTACATTCCAGCAGTGGCGAAGCCCAGAGTACAGAGTTTTCTTTTACTGCAACAGAGTCCGAACATCACGGCTGGATCAGAGTATCACCGGTAAACCGGCATTATTTTATTCATGATGATGGTACCCCGTATTATGGCGTGGGTCCTTACTATCCATGGGGAGTCACCAATACCTCAAGCGGTTTGGCACAATTGGAAGCCAGCGGGTGTAATTTCTGGGGATACTGGAATATCATGTACGATACCGGTGAGATCATCGAATCGGTCAATTCCGGTTTAGGCCGCTATGATCAGCCAAAATGCGGGCGGATCGATCAGTTGATCAACTGGTCGGAAGAACGGAATCTGAAAATGATGCTGGCTATCTGGCCACATGACCTGCTCTCTAATACGGTCTGGGCACACCAGTGGCACAGAAATCCTTATAAAGATATATGCGATGTCGAAGAGTTTTATGAAAGTGAAACGGCCTGGACCTATCAGGAGATGCAATACCGGTATATCATCGCCCGCTGGGGGTACAGCCGGGCGCTGGCAGTCTGGGAGATTGTGAATGAAGCCAACGGTACAGATGGATGGGTAGCTGGCAATCAGAATGAAGCGCGGATCTGGGTCGGCCGGGTGCATGACTATCTTTCTGCTAATGATCCGCATCAGCGGCCCACCACCGCTTCACTGAGCGGCGGCCAGTACTGGCCGGAAGGATATACCGAGGTCGATATTCCGAATGTGCACTTGTATGAAACAGACTGGTCAGCAAAATATCCGACCAATGCCATGCGTAGCAGTGCTTATACTTATTACAGAATTTCAAACCAGCTGTGGAGTGATTTTGAGAAGCCGGCCATCTTCGGCGAGGCAGGCTATACAAATTCATATGGTAATTATCCGGCAGGTTCTGAACAATATACCGCGATGTTTCATAATGCATTATGGGCCAGCTGGGGCGGCGGCCTGGCAGCAACGCCCGTCTGGTGGTCTTTTGAATCAAAAGAGTTGATGACGGCCGATGTGATGAAACAGATGCAGACCTTCTCACAGATTGCCCGCGATTATGACTATGCATATCAGGATTTTGCGCCCTACGAGATAAATGCTTCCGGCTGTGATGTTTATGCGATGCGCAGTGATTCTTGCATATTCGGCTGGGCGCGCGAGGAGTATGGAAATCCGGTTAAGGGATATATACTTCCGTTTAAAACCCTTGAGGATACTTCCTATCAGATCACATGGTACAATACATGGACAGGGGAGCTGACCGGCCGGAGTTTCCTGGTCGGGATCGATACCCTGGTTACCATTACAGTGCCTGAGACTGCTGGTGATATCCCGGATGTGGCCTTCTTCCTGGAAATAACAACTGAAGGGGATACGCCGGCTCAACTTCGCATGGGATCTGCCACGAATCGGATCTATGTAAAGCGGAATGAAGCAGCGCATATTTTGTGCACCGTACAGGATGCGGAGGGGCGTTTCGTGCGCAGTGCCGATAATCAGATTAAATTTCGGATTGATGGACCCGGAAGATTTATCGGACAGGATATCATCAATGCCGAAACCGGTATGGCACGCATAACCTTCACGGCGGACAGCACCAGCGGAACGGCCAAAATAATCGCTGAATCCCCGGGATTAATATCAGACACACTATACATAGAAGTTTTGAACCGGATCTGGGTGGATGATTTTGAAGGATACACATCGCTGATCAACCTGCAATACGTCTGGCATCCTCGTTCCGGTACCACAGCAGATATCTCCCTGGACAACTCAATTTCGACCGAGCCGGGTACCAGCCTGAGGATCGATTATACCATCGGAGAAGGGAGCGCGCCATATGCAGGCGTTTTGCGATTTTTTGATGATGATCTTACGGCAAGTGAATTTCTGGAATTTTGGTTCCGGGGAGACGGTTCCGGGCGAACACTGGCCATCCTGATTTTTGAAAAAAGCGGGCGTTACTGGCAGTATGACATTGAGATTGCCGGGGATCAACCGGAGTTTTTTAGCATACCCTTAATAAATTTTGTCGCAAGCGATACGGCAAGCGCTATACACCTCAATGAAGTGGATGAAATATCATTCAATATTTTGCGAGGCGGCGGTGAAACAGGGCATGGGACATTCCACCTCGATGACATTAATTTTGTTATTCCGGCGATTGAAACGAGTATTGATCAAAATCCAGCCGGCTTGCAGCCAGCTGAATTTCGCGTACTACAAAATTATCCCAATCCGTTTAACAGTATCACCACCATCCGTTATGTTCTACCCCAACCGGGGAAGGTCACTATCGAGATCTACGACACGACCGGCCGGGTGGTCGAACGTTTATTATCAGGAAAAATACAACCGGCCGGTGAACACCACATCCGTTGGCAGAATACCCGGCTGGCTTCAGGTGTGTATTTTTACCGGATACGTACCGGCGTCTATGAAGCAGTCAGGAAATGTATCCTGATCAAATAAAATGTATTGACATGATTATCAGGTCGGGTATGGGACATCTCTATCCGGTGATTTATGAATGAACCTGGCTTGATAATAAAATAGCTGGCGCAAAAACAGTAAGGAGCGACACAAATGAAAATAAACTTCTATATACTGGTTTTGTTGAGTTTGGTTGTGATGGGGTTTTATAACCGCGCCGCACCCCAGTCCGACCCTTTTGTGAAAGTAAATGGTCTGCAGTTTACCGTTAATGGTCACCCTTACTATTTTCTTGGTACGAATGTGTGGTATGGTGCGAATCTGGGTGCGCTGACAGAAGGCAGCAACCGGGATCGCCTGGTGCGTGAACTGGATCTTTTAAAGGAACTGGGGATCAGCAATTTACGTGTTCTGGGTGCTTCGGAAGGAAATACGCAGCATAACACGGTCAATCCCGCCATCCAGCCTGAATTAGGTATAGTCGATGAAAAGGTCCTGATCGGTCTGGATTTTCTATTATCCGAAATGGCCGAACGCGGCATGTATGCGGTCATCTATCTGAACAATTACTGGGTCTGGTCCGGTGGGATGTCACAGTACGTCGCCTGGCTGGAAAATGAAAAAGTCCCCAATCCTTTTCTGCCACCTTTCGACTGGGGGAGGTTTATGGATTATAGTGCCCGTTTTTATACGCACGAGGGTGCAAATCGGGCTTATCAAGATTATATCGGGCAGCTGATCAGCCGTAAAAATACGGTCAACGGAATGATTTACCGGGATGATCCGGCGATCATGGCCTGGCAGCTGGCCAACGAGCCAAGACCAGGTCAGGGTGAATCAGGAAAGGAAAATTATGCGGTGTTCAGCCGCTGGGTCGATCAAACCGCAGGATTTATAAAATCACTGGATACCAACCATCTTGTTTCAACAGGAAATGAAGGTACTGCCGGATGCATCGGGTCCGCTGATATTTTTAAGGAAATTCATACATATAACCATATCGATTACATGACTTTCCATCTCTGGCTGCTCAACTGGAGATGGTTTGATCCGCAAAAGGCGGAGGAAACCTATCCTGAAGCGGAGGAAAAGGCTCTGGCATATATCGATGAGCATATAGGTTACGCAATGGAAATCGGCAAACCGATTGTGATCGAGGAATTCGGAATTCCACGTGATCTTCATTCATACTCTCCGGAAGCGTCAACGGTATATCGTGATAAATATTTCAACGTAGTCTTTGAGCGAATTTATGATGATGCTTCAAACGGCGGACCGTTGGTGGGAAGTAATTTCTGGGCCTGGGGGGGCTTCGGTAAAGCCCGGGATCCCAAAGAGGCAGTCTGGAAAAAGGGCGATGAATTCACCGGTGACCCACCACAGGAACCCCAGGGCCGGAATTCAATCTTTGCCGGGGATTCAACGACACTGTTCATTCTATCAAAATATGGGCATCTTATGACCGGACTATAGAGGATCAGAGATATGAACAAAAGAACAAAGTGGAAATACCTTTTTTTGCTGATCAAAGCTGTCGTAATCGCATCTGCAGTGATGTTTGCAGGCTGTACGACCGGTGTCTCAGATAAACCTAATATCGTCATTATATATGCCGATGATCTGGATTTCTCGCATCTGGGTTGTTACGGCGGTAATTTTCTCAGTCCCAATATAGATAATCTGGCGCGTGGTGGTGCACGATTTGACCATTATTATGCCAGTTCACCCGTATGTACGGCAAGCCGTTATAATCTCCTGACCGGTCGTTTCGCTGCCCGCTGTCTGGATCTGGAGCGTCAATTTCCTGCCGGTGATGCTGCCCTTATCCGGTGGAATACATTCCTTACCGAAGGGGAGATAACAGTGGCCCATACGCTTAAGGATGCCGGATATGTAACAGGAATAGTCGGAAAATATCATCTGTATGATAATGAGTCGGAACAAACGCAATTGCCACCGAACGCTGATCCCGGTGATCCGGAGGTAAAACGGATCATTTCCGAAAATTACCATGCAGCCCAGAAAAAAATACGTGCTATCGCCGGATTCGACTATGCGGAAAGCATTTACGCCAATAATCTACATGCACTCGGTTTACCTGCGTCCATGCAGGTACATAATATGGAATGGATCACCTCGGGTGCTTTGAATTTTATCGTTCAGAATAAAGAGAAACCATTTTTTCTATATATGGCTACCACTATTCCGCATGGTCCGTCACCGATTGCCTCAATGCAATCTGATCCGCGTATCACACCGGCGGGGACACTCCAGGAACCTCCGGTGGTTCAACCTAAGCGTCCATCTGTTTTCGAAAGAGTAAAAAACGCCGGTCTTCCCGACAACGCATCGCATATAACCTGGCTGGATGATGCCATCGGAGCTGTATATAAAAAATTATCCGACCTGGACCTGCTGGAAAACACATTGATAATACTGGCAAGCGATCACGGGGGTGAAAAAGGTAAAATGACCTGCTACGAAGGCGGTGCCCGTGCTCCTGCGATCGCGTACTGGAAAAACCACATTATGGCCGGAACTGTAATAGATGAAATAGCAGCCAATATTGATATAGTTCCCACGATTTTAGACCTGGGTAATATTCAGAAACCCGCTGCAGTAAAGCTCGATGGCCTCAGTTTATGGCCGCTGCTACAAGCCAAGCAATCTGATCTGAGAGAGGAACTATATCTGGAGGTCACCTATACCAGAGGTATTGTTACCGATGAATGGAAATATATCGCTGTTCGCTTTCCAAAAGACGTGGCTGAAAAGCTCGCTTCAGAAAACGGCCTCAAATTCAACCAGGAGGGTCAACCGGTTATTACTGATGTTGTGGCCGGAGAAGTGCGTGCGCGATACGGGGTTGCCCGGGATTATCCGGGATATTACGACAGCGATCAGCTCTATCATTTAAACATGGATCCTGATGAACAGGAGAATTTAGCATTCGACCCGCGATACCTTTCCAAGCTGAATGAGCTCAAGCTGAAATTGAAAGAATTTTCCCGGGACCTGCCGCATGCATTTGGAGAGTTCAAAGAATAATCATGAAAATAGTATTGCTCCAGCCGCCGATTCAGGATTTCTATCAGACAAAAATTCGCCTGCAGCCGATCGGATTGGCCTGTCTGAAAGCGGTCATTAATAAATTTCTCCCGACGGTTGCAGTCAAAATCAGGGATTACCATCAGGGCTGGGGGAGAAAGACAATTGCTTTACCCGGCGAGTTAACGTATTTGCAGGATTATTATCCCTGGGCGGATAAGAGCCCATTTGCACTCTTCCATCATTTTTATCATTTCGGTGCTGATTTCAGGCGGATCTCCGAGGAGATTGCCAGTGAGCAGCCGGATCTGGTTGGCATTTCCAGTCTGTTCTCGCCCTATTACCGGGAAGTCCTGAAAACTGCGCATGCGATAAAGGACCGGCTGAACATCCCGATTGTGATCGGCGGTGCGCATGTATCAGCCGATCCGGAAAGTATGTTAAAAGATCCTGCAGTCGATTTTGTGATCCGCGGGGAGGGTGAACGGCCGATCGTGCAATTAATCAAAGCGATGCAGGCCGGAACAGGCTTCGCAGACGTCCCCAATCTGGGATTCAAACAGGATGACCGGATGGTGTGGAATCCGGTTGGTAAAAATTATGATCTGGAAGAACTACCATGGCCGGATTTGTCAGATCTGCCCCGGCATACTTATCTCTATCATAAAAAACCCCTTTGTTTTGTCATGACATCCCGCGGCTGTCCCTATGATTGCACGTTTTGCTCGATCCATCAGGTTTTTGACAAAAAATATCGTCGCAGATCTTTGAATGATGTTGTTCAGGAAATCAAATATCGCTATGATCATGGTTACCGCGTTTTTGATTTTGAGGATGACAACCTTAGTTTTGATCTTGACGGGTTTAAGAATATATGCAGGCGATTAATTGATCTCTTCCCCCGGAAAGATGTTACATTTCATGCGATGAATGGCATCTGCTATTACAATCTTGACGATGAATGTCTCGGGCTGATGCGGCAGGCGGGATTCACCGATTTAAATCTGAGTCTGGTAAGCGCCGATGGTAAGGTGAACAGGGAAAATAAACGTCCCCACTCCCTGGCCAGATACCGATCGGTTGTAGAAACAGGGTTTCGAAAGGGTTTTAAGATCGTTTCCTATCAGATACTAGGATTGCCCAATGAATCCGTCGCTTCAATGGTCAGAGCGATGTGTCTGAACGCTCAACTGCCTGTGCTGATTGGCGCATCGCCATTTTACCTGACACCGGGTGTTGCGCTCACAAAGAACTATGCGGATTATCAGGACAAGGATCTGATAAATGCCCGACTGACTGCCCTGGGCAAACCGGTTGCTGCTATTGAAAGAGAAGATATTTATACGCTTTTTATCGCAGCACGGATTATCAATTTCTTGAAAAGTTTTGCAATCGGGACAGATAGAATTTCTTTAAAAGTACTGATTGGACAGGTTGAAAAATTTACCGATCGGCAGAACATCGGAATTGATCTGTTAAAGGTACTGCTGATGCAGAAACTTCTTTATGCCCGGACTTCATCCGGATTAAAACCACTCAACAAATTCAGAAGTGATCTGTTCTTTGATCTGTGGAATCGGTTGAAATTCATCCGCACACAGCAGGGCAAGATAATAAGAATACCTTAAATCAGGAGAATGCTTTATGAAGGCACGAATGCTCCCTGTTTATCTCGCATTTTTATGTATGGGATTTGGTGATGTCGTCTGGCCGCTGGTAGGGTTGGTAAAGGATTCCTTTAACGTATCAAATTTTCAGGCGCAATTTATGACGTTTTCCGGTTTGATTATGTTCGGTGTCCTGTCCGTCCCGCTGGGAATTTTGCAGGATAAAAAGGGTAAAAAGTTCATTATGAACCTTGGACTGGTCCTTGCTTTTATTGGTTTGATCATCCCTATCGTGAATGGAATGTATGGCCCGCGGATCGATTTGGCCGGTGCCGGATCCGGGAAATTTACTATTTTGTTCTTTGCCATCCTTCTATTGGGGGCGGGTGCCACAACCTTACAGGTGGTCGGCAATCCGATCATGCGCGATGTGTCAAAGGAAGGTCAATACTCCAGTAATCTCTCGCTGGCTCAATCGGTGAAAGCAATCGGATCTTCCCTCGGATTCTTATTGCCCCCATTCGCACTGAAATATTTCAATCTGGATTGGTCAATACTGTTCCCGATTTATTCCATACTTATCCTGATCAATCTCTTATGGTTCAATTCGGTTAAGATTGAGGAAAAAAAATCAAGTGAAAAAAAACCGGCCAGCTTTGCATCCTGTTTATCATTGTTAGGGAATGGTTATGTCCTGATGATGGTTTCGGCCATTTTCTTTTATGTGGGTGCCGAGGTTTCAATGAGCTCGAGTGTGCCGATTTTGATGAAGGAACAATTTGGTATTGTTGAATTTGGTTTGTGGGTCAGCTGGGCGCTCTTCTTTCTGCCTATCCTGGCAGGGCGGTTTGTCGGTGGTTTGATTTTACGGAAGGTTAAGCCTAACCGGTTTTTTATTGCCACTGTAATATTAGCAATAATTGGTTTGATTCTTATGTTCGTGAATGTTGAGTTTCTAATGTTTCTCGGGATAATACTCATCGGTCTGGGTTTCGCGAATATTTTCCCGTTAATATTTTCGATCACGATCGATCATATGCCGGAGCGAACCAATGAGTTATCCGGTTTGATGGTGATGGCTATTGCGGGAGGCGCATTCATTCCGCCGCTTACGGGATTTGTTGCCGATACATTTTCTCTTCTGATCGGATTTTTGGTTCCTTTCGCAGCGATCATCTTCATACTCTTGACGGCAGTGATGAATTTAAAAAACCTGTCACCAGTTGATGGTTAAAAAGGAAGATCGATGGATTTTTCAACAGATAAACGGATAGTCATGACACTGGATGCCGGAGGTACCAATTTTGTTTTTTCAGCGATTCAGAGAGGCGAAGAAATTGTAACACCAGTCACAATGCCCTCAAATGCCTCCGATTTGGATAAATGTCTCTCCACCCTGATAAAGGGATTCAGAAAAATAAAAGAAGCGCTGCCTTCCGGACCGGCCGCCATAAGTTTTGCCTTTCCGGGGCCGGCCGATTATCCCCGCGGTATTATCGGCGATCTTGGAAATCTTCCGGCATTTAGAGGTGGCATTGCACTGGGTCCGATGCTCGAAGAACAGTTCAATCTGCCCGTATTTATCAATAACGATGGTGATCTTTACGCCTATGGTGAAGCAATCGCGGGTTACCTTCCGTATCTCAACAAGTTATTGGAAAGGGCTGGAAATCCGAAACGGTTCCATAATCTTGTCGGTTTTACCATCGGAACCGGATTCGGGGGTGGAATTGTACGTAACGGCGAATTGCTCATTGGTGACAATTCCGGCGCGGGTGAAGTATGGCTCTTAAGAAACAAGCTGGATCCACAGATGAATGCGGAGGAAGGAGTGAGTATTCGCGCTGTGCAGCGCTTCTATGCCGAGGTCGTCGGCATCCCTTTGAAAGAGGCACCGTCGCCAAAAGATATTTATGAAATTGGGATTGATAAACACGCAGGAAATAGAGCAGCTGCGATTGAAGCTTATCGGCGTATGGCCGAAATTCTCGGGGATGCGATCGCCAACGTGCTTACACTGATCGATGGAATTGCGGTGATAGGTGGCGGCATCGCCGGTGCCTATACCCTGTTTTTGCCAATGGTGGTTTCTGAGATGAATTCAGATTACATTAATCCTGCGGGCAACAGATACCGGCGGCTGGCGGTAAAAGCCTTCAATCTAGAGGATGAGCGGGAATTAAACGTATTCCTCAGAGGGGAATCCAGAGAAATTACTATCCCGCTGAGCGATAAAAAATTGGTATACGATCCGCTTGGCAGAGTCGGCGTGGGTATCTCCAGAATGGGGACAAGTAAGGCAGTCTCTATCGGGGCGTATGCTTTCGCCCTCAATCAAATTTCATAACAGGGCATAGTATACCTTTCCGGGGCCGGTTTATCGTTGAATACGGTATCCAATCAGTTTTTGGTTGATACGTTCGTGTATTGACAGGAATACATTGGCGGAGGATGGTATGAAAAGTTACCGGTTGTATCGCTATTTGAGTACCGGGTTGGCCGTTATAATGCTTTTATCGCCAGCTTTGCAGGCGGAATTGAGAATCGCCGGTATTTTCAGTGATCATATGGTCCTTCAGCGCGATCAGAACCTGCCGGTATGGGGCTGGGCCTCACCCTGGGCAAAAATCACTTTTTCCCTGGCCGGCCAAGCCGGCGAAACGACGGCGGATGAGACGGGATTCTGGAAGACGCAGCTGGACCCTGTTCCCGCCGGTGGACCGTTTGAACTTGTCATAGGAAGCGGTGAACAGAAAATCACGATTCATGATGTTTTAATCGGTGATGTATGGTTGTGTTCCGGCCAGTCTAATATGGACTGGCCGCTGGAACGCAGCCTTGACGGCGAAAATGAAGTTGCCGGTGCAAATCATGAAAATATACGCCTCTTCAAAGTAAAACGATCAGCCACGCCCGAACCCAGGACCGATCTGGAGGACGAAAAATGGATGCCGTGTACACCGGAGAATGCACGCGGTATTACAGCCGTTGGGTATTTCTTTGGCCGGGCGCTTAACCGGGAGGTTGGCATACCTGTTGGAATTCTCCAGTCAGCATGGGGCGGAACACGCGCCGAAGCCTGGACCGAATTCAGCTTCCTTGAGCGGGAGCCGGAATTACAGATACTTGTGGATCAATATAATGAAGGTAAAAAATTGACTCTGGAACAGCGGCAGGTTATCATCGACCGTTGGGAATCATGGCGTAAAGCCAATAAATATAAAGATCCGGGTACCCGGATGGAACTGCTTGGATGGGCTGATCTCGAGTATGATGACAGTGAATGGCCGCAAATGGAACTGCCCGGCTTATGGGAAGGCCAGGGGCTTGATCTGGACGGTGCGGTCTGGTTTCGAAAACGCATTGAGATTCCGGAAGTCTGGGCCGGAAAAGAGCTTATTTTTCAGGCCGGTTTTATTGACGATTTCGATATCAGTTTTTTTAACGGAGCAAAGATAGGTGAAACCAGTGCCGAAAACCGCAGATCGGCGTATGAGGCAAGGACCTACAGGATACCTGCAAAACTTGTGAAAGCAGGCGGGATGAATATCCTGGCTGTCAGGGTTTTTGACAATTATCGCCGTGGAGGGATAGGAGGAGAAGAAAATGATCTCTATGTTGAAACCGTGCAGGAAGAACAACCGGAACGGATCGTGCTTGCCGGGCAATGGAAGTATCAAATCGAACATCGCCTGTATCCGGTTTCGGATGCCGGACCGGCCGAACCGGTTTTTCCGGGTTGGCGGCATGCGGTATCGAATCTGTATAATGGCATGATCGCTCCGCTTGTGCCCTTTGCATTGCGCGGCGTGATCTGGTATCAGGGGGAAAGCAATGCAGACCGGCCGGAACAATACAAAGTACTGTTTCCGGCCATGATCAGGAGCTGGCGCCATGCCTGGGATAATGACGGCCTGCCCTTCTACTGGGTGCAACTGGCCAATTATAAAAAACCACAAACCGCACCATTCGAAGGGGGGTGGGCCTATATCCGGGAAGCACAGACGTCAGCACTGACTCTGGAGAATACCGGAATGGCGGTGATTACCGATGTGGGGGATGCCGGTGACATCCACCCAAGGGACAAACAGACTGTCGGGCATAGACTGGCGTTGATTGCTCTGGCAAACACCTATGGCCGGGACATCGAATTTTCAGGGCCGTTCTTCAGATCGGCAGAGAAAGGGGCGGGACAGGTCAGATTATATTTTGATCATTGTGAAAATGGATTAAAGACAAGTGATGGAAGTTCCCTGACCGGCTTCGGAATCCGTGATGAACAAGGAAACTGGTATTGGGCGGAAGCCCGGATTGATGGGGAAACCGTAATTGTATACCATGATGAAGTTAAAAATCCAGCCGGTGTTTGCTATAACTGGGCCTACAATCCGGTTGGAAATCTGATCAACAGTGCCGGTTTGCCGGCCAATTCTTTCAGGATAGATTTTTAATCCATCCCGACAGAACGCCTCGATCCGCTCGGCTTGTCGGGATTAAATCATCCAGGACCAATCCCGACAAAACGCCTCGATCCGCTCGGCTTGTCGGGATTAAATCATCCAGGATTTAAAAATCCGGAATTCGACGGAATGCACATCCCCCTGACGGTGTGAGCTAAAATTTACCGTCAAAAATCATGAATGTCCGGTTTTATATTGATGTTATTTATTGTATCAAAACCAAGATGTGTATTTGGTGTTATGAATCCTCCTCTTCCCCTGATGTAGTCGGAGCCATTCCCCTCCCCTAGCCTCAATAGGGAAAGGATTAGGGGGTTGGTCATCATCGACATTTCAGATAAAGTCATTTATTCTCCACACCGTTCAAAAATACATCATGCTAAAGCCAGGTGAGACAGCAAGTTCTTTGAACCGGACACTCACAATCAAGAATATAAATTTTACGGAAGTATACACTGAGTGGTAAAATATAAAACAGCAACCAAAAAAGTTTTACTGCTGCGGTTGCTGCAAAATGATAATTTTTTCTCAGGCTGCCAGACTGTGGATTAAATATTGCTCTCATGCGTTGAATATGATGTGCAGCGTAATCGATATTTTACGGTTTTGTGATAGTTCTGTGATAGGTTTTGATTAATATTTGCTCAGAATTTATCAGGAAAGGAGATAGCAAATGCAATATAATAAATTGATCCGGATTAACCGGATTGTAATCCTCGGCAGCCTGCTGTTTCTGGTCAATTGCCAGGGCGGGAATATCGGCAATTCCCAGGCAGCAAGCAATAAAATTTTCCAGACAACCAATCTGGATACAGCGACATTTGCCGGCGGTTGTTTCTGGTGTGTGGAAGCACCGTTCGATAAGCTGGATGGTATCGTTTCCGCCGTTTCAGGTTATGCCGGTGGCATCAAAAAGGATCCATCCTATGAGGAAGTGTCATCGGGAGAAACCGGCCATGCTGAATCGGTTCAGATTGTCTATGATCCATCAGTGATCAGTTACTGGCAACTGCTGGATGTGTTCTGGCGGAACATCGATCCAACCGATGCAGGAGGATCGTTTTATGACCGCGGCAGTCAATACCGTACCGTGATCTTCTATCACAATGCGGAGCAGAAAAAACTGGCGGAAAAATCAAAACAGCGGTTGGAGTCTCTGGGTATTTTTGACAGGTCGATCGTAACCGCGATCGAACCATACAATCAATTTTATCAGGCCGAGGAGTATCATCAGGACTTCTGCCGCGTGAATCCCGGCCGATATGATCGCTATCGTAAAGGCTCGGGTAGAGATGCCTATTTTAAAAGCATCTGGGGAGAGTCGGGTGAAAAGCATCAAAATTTTATGAAACCCGGTGAGGAGGATCTGAAATTGATGCTGACCCCGCTGCAATACAAGGTAACGCAGGAAAACGGTACGGAGCGGCCGTTTGAAAATTTATACTGGGACAATAAAAAAGAAGGTATATATGTGGATATCGTCTCCGGCGAACCGCTGTTCAGTTCCCGCGACAAATATGATTCGGGATGCGGATGGCCGAGTTTCACGCGGCCGATTGAACCGTCAAATATTATCGAAAAATCTGACACCAGTCTGATGATGGAAAGGACAGAACTGCGCAGCCGGACCGGCGACTCACATCTGGGACATGTGTTTGATGACGGCCCGGCGCCAACCGGGTTGAGGTATTGTATCAATTCGGCTTCTCTGCGGTTCATCCCGAAGGGCCAGATGGAAAAAGAGGGATACGGGGAGTATCTCTGGTAGCCGGCAATAAAGGAAGTACGTATGATGATTGATGAATCATAAAAGTCTGAGATCATTGCCCCTGTCGGATTCATGAAAGAGGACCGGGGCTTTTTCTTTTTGAATGGTTGGCGAATGTGTTTAATTTCGTACAGGAACTGTGAATGAATCAGAAAAGTAATTTGATATTTTTTAATAAGGTACCTCAGTTATGGAGAAAAATGTACTGGTAATAGAGGATGATAAGGATCTCGCCGTACTGATCGGCATACATCTGAAAGATATGGGTTGCAAAGGGGAGTTTGCCTATGATGGAAGCGCCGGATTGACAAAGGCGCTTGAACAGCCTTTTGACCTCATAATCCTCGATCTGATGCTTCCAAAACTGGACGGATTTGAAGTCTGCAAAAGGATCAGAACGGAAAATAAAACAGTTCCGATCCTGATTCTCACCTCAAAAGCAGAGGAACTGGATAAAATACTCGGGCTCGAACTGGGTGCCAACGATTATATCACCAAACCGTTCAGTATCCGTGAACTGATGGCCAGAGTTAAGGCCAATCTGCGTGCGGTCGATGCGGTAAAGCAGGAGTCGCTCGAAAAAAGCCTCGATGCTGAATTGAATTTTGGCGATCTCGTGATCAATTTTGAAAAACGCCGGGTAATAATCGGTGCATATCCTGTGGATCTGACCGCTAAGGAGTTTGACCTGCTTGCCTATTTTGTCCGGCACCCCGGCCGGAGTTTTACGCGTGAGCAACTCCTCAACGAGGTCTGGGGATATCAGTTCAGCGGATATGATCATACGGTAAACTCCCATATCAACCGGTTGCGCAGTAAAATAGAGCGAAATCCGGCTGAGCCAAAATTTATAAAAACCGTCTGGGGAGTAGGATACCGTTTTGCCGAACCGGAGGAGATCGCGGAATGAAGAAAATTCTGAGTACCATGTATGGCAGGATATCACTGATATTCTTATTGTTGATTATCGTACTGGCGATTGTCCAGATTACATTGCTCATTCATTATTCTTCCGTATTCTTTACGGAGTCGGATCAGAAACTGAACCGCTATCTCGCACGGGATCTGGCAGCTAAATTCAAACCTTTTCTGGATGACACACTGGATTACGATGGCATCGCCCATTCTTTTCATGAAATGATGGTGATGAATCCGCGGGTAGAGTTTTATTTGCTGGATGAGGGGGGAGATATTCTGGCTTATTTTGCGGATCCGGAGAAGATCAAACGGATGCAGGTGAATACATCCCCGATTCAAAAATTTCTGGATGCCGGAGATGAACTGCGGTTGCCGCTGTATGGTGACGATCCGCGCAGTACCGATCGGCAGAAGCCCTTTTCGGTTACGCCCATCAACATCGGCAGGTCAGGAAAAGGATACCTGTACGTTATCCTGGGTGGAGAGCAATACGATTCGGCACTTTCGATGGTCCAGGATAGCTATATCATCCGCACGAGTACCGCAGCACTTATCGTAAATTTTATTGTAACCGCGATCGCCGGACTGGTCTTGTTTTTCCTGCTGACACGCAGACTCCGGAAGGTTATCCGGGCGGTCGGGCTTTTTGAACAGGGAGATCTTTCAACAAGAATCGCATCCAGTTCGGCTGATGAAATCGGGCAGTTATCGGAGGCTTTTAACCGAATGGCCGGGACCATCGATGCGAATATCGAGGAGATTAAAAAGAATGATCAACTCCGGCGCGATTTAATCGCCAATATCTCACACGATTTAAGAAGTCCGCTTGCTTCGGTTCAGGGGTATCTGGAAACGATCATGATCAAGGATAAGCAGTTGAGTCCTGATCAGAGACAGGATTATCTGCAGACTACGTACAAAAATATTCAGCGTTTAAACCGTCTGGTCTCTGAATTGCTTGAGCTGTCAAGATTGGATGCCAGGCAGGTCAAACCGCAGGTGGAGGATTTTTCGATTGCCGAACTGGTTCAGGATGTCATCCAGAAATTTCAGCCTCAGGCGGAAAAGAAAAAGATATCACTGGAGGCGAAATTCGCCTCAGCTGTTTCACCTGTGAATGCCGATATCGGAATGATCGAACGCGCACTGTCAAATCTGATTGAAAACGCGCTGATGTACACCCCTGAAAAGGGGCATGTCGCCATTGAACTGACCGATGAAATCAATAAGGTATGTGTTAAAGTTTGCGATAATGGACCAGGAATTGCCGAAGAAGATATTCCGCACATATTTGACCGCTTTTACCGGGGTGATAAAAGCCGGACATCGGAGGGAACCGGTCTCGGATTGGCGATCACCAAGAAAATCATAGAAGCCCATGAAGGTGAAATTGATGTATCCACCATACCCGGTAAGGGTACATCGTTTACCTTCGCGATTAAAACAGCCGCGGTGTAAAACTATTTTTTTATATCCTGTGATACTTCAGAACCTGCCGGATAAATCAGTTTTTAAGTTAAGAGAGACCTCAAAGTTACCTAAGGTGCTTTACCATCAAATGCGCTATACGGTCTATCAAAGTTATAAAACTGTTCCCATTTTTCCAATTTCTTATTCAAATCAACATCATCAGTAATGGGTAAGCAACTGATAAAATTCCTGCTGATCAATCCCATGCGATCGTTCGATTTCCTTTTTCCCGATTAAATCGGGATCGTGGCGAAGCCACCCCCTGGGAGGAATGACAATAAAAACAATTTTCAGAAATCTCTATGATTAAACGCCGGTTGTCTGAGCCGGTTCGTATGGTTTACCGGGATGCTTTCCAATCATTAAAGGGAAGATCGAAGTTACGGAACCGGATTTGAATATCTAAGGTTAAATGAGCAATTCGTTTTTATGTGTACTTTTAACATAATTCATATTCACTATCAACCACAGGAGTAAAGTGAAATGTTATATCGGCTTTCGGGATTATTGATTATATGCTTTCTGTTCATAGCGTGTGAATCTTCGACTGAACCTGAATCAAAATACAATCCGCCGGCAGATCATACGGTGATTGAGGATGGTATCAAACATAAACCGGGTCTCAACAATCCTACCGCGAATTGTGTCAGCTGCCACGGCGCCGATCTGAAAGGGGATACGGCGCCGTCCTGTTATACCTGCCATGGGAAGGAGTGGTAATATTTATAAATGTGAGATAAATTCAGCAGAATATTTTTGATTTAATCTAAAATCTGAATATTCTTTTCGAATTGCATACAACGGGCCTCGAATATGGTGTGGCTGCTCCCAGGCTTGAGCCTCTCAGTGCATCACATTATTTGCATCTGAAGGCCGGAACCTACCGGTTTCGCATTTATGATGGTTCGGGACAAAATTTGATCCTTGATCTAAATCCGATGACCTTTTTGGATGAATCTGCCTATAGTGTCATCTTCTCGGGAACGGTAACCGATCTGACACCGGTTGAATTTAACGCAAGGGTACTTACAGAAACGAGTCTGTGACCGAGACTGTAAAAGATCAGAGACCTAGAATCCAGTTCACCCCCAGTCCGTATTCCAGGCCGGTCATATTATAGGGTACTGGAGCCTCCAGTACATGAGAGTTATATTTCCCGCTGATTTCGATATCCAGCTTTTCGGTGACATTTACGCCGACACCGGCACCAATCTGGAAATGCAGTCTGGCTGAGGTTTTATCGGTTGACTTTCCCTCCAGGGTATATTTCTCGCTGATGATGTTAATGCCGGTCATGGCCAGCAAATAGGGTTGAAACAGATCTCGTACAATGTAATATCTGCCCCCGATGGCCAGAGGAATGACTGTATAGGAGGGATCCCCCTCAAAGTCCGCCTCTTCATTATGTTTAAAATTAATATAACCCGTCTGATAAACTAGCGCCCAATCGGAAGCATAAATCTTTACGTATCCGATATAAAACCCAACGGCTGATTTCCAATTATCTTTAAAAGATATCCACTTGTCCGTAGATTCGCCGATACTGTTTATGGTAAATCCCTGGAGCGTAAGAAACCGTTGCGCATTACCCGGGATACCGGGCGTATCCTCTGCCAATTGAGCGAATAACCCAGAACAGGAAATTATGAATATGATTACTATTAATGACTTTTTCATGATTATCCTCCGGTCCCGCTAAAAATGATAGCCAATGGACAGCCGCTGCTCGTTATTCCGGTAGTCTCGGTCTTCCAGATCCTGATAAATACCCCTGCGGTGGTAAAGTAAATATTCCAGTCCAATGGACCAGTTTGAAAACGGAAAAATCCTTAAGCGGGGGGTCCACATGCCGATGAATTCATCTCCCGGTGCACCGTCCCAGGTGTGGATCCACCAGAATCCGTAACCCAGTTGAAATAACCCCCATGACCAGGACAGCGCCGCATCCAGTTTGGCATGCATACCGGGTCCCATATTATATGTGCGGGCAGTATCTCCAAGGAATTCTACATTATATTTGGCGGCATAGTCCGAGTTTGCCGCTCCCATAAGCAGCAGCGCAGCGTGTAATGTTCCGGCAAATTTTATTTCTTCCTTGGGTGAGGTGCGGAAACCGACGCCGGGCCCGATACTTGTTCCGCCAATCTGATAGACATTGTTTTCAAGGTAATCAAAATGCTGAAACAGACCGAGAAGGAACTTGCCATTCTCACCTACATTACTCGATTTTCCGGCCAGTATTCCATAAACCCGGAATTGCCCGATCGCAGGCTGCCCCGAATATACAATATTACCTTCGGCATCCTTGCTCTCTGTACGTTTACCGAAATTTATGGCGGTGTAGAACCGAAAGAAGTCAAAGGGTTTCAACGTTTTTTTGTAAAATAACCGGCCATAGGTGTATTCCAGCGTGAACATCAGATTTTTTTTACCGTCTTTAAAACTGGTACCTTCGGCGACGTTGTTCATGCCCAGTGTGGCCCATCCGGTATTGCGCTGGGTTTCATAAAGTTTTGCCGTGGTAACCCGTGCGGTGCGCCCGTAGATCAGCCGGTTGAATAATCTTCCGGGATTGAATATGCCAGCACCGAGCTCGTTGAAAAAGCGCGGCCAGCCATCCAGACTCTCATCAAGGATCAAATTGGAAAAGCGATAAAACATTTCACCCAGCATCGATCCTCCGATTGATGTCATGATCCAGTCATTCAATGCCGGTGGTTCATTCTCCATAAAAAATTCCCACTGGAAGCTCCCGGTGGCAGCAACACCCATGGATGTCCAGTAGTTGAATCCGCTCGACCGGGCTAAGTTGAAATATATCGATCCATGAAACGGGTGGGCCCACATGTTGGTGATCAACCCGTCAGCGTCGGTAAACCAACCGGTTTCAAAATTGTGCTGCATGGTTTTGAAACTGATCTTGGCAAATTCGGAACCCATAGCGGTATTAAATGCACCTAAACCAAGATTAAGCCCGATGGCTTCTCCTATCGGGATCAGAAGCGATTTCTGGGGATTCAAACTGTCAACAAGCGCCTGATCGGGGATAAAACCGGTATCGGATTCAATGGTAGTAAATTCATCACCTAAAAAACCTTGCTGCGCCCAGCCGGTTTGTGCAAACAAGATTATCCCTGATAGGAGGGATAGGATTTTCTTCACAGAGTCCTCCAATGCTAATTAACTGTGAATACCAAGCGGAAAAGTATTTTTTAATATATTCCCCGTGATAATATGACGCAAATTATTTTTTTGTGGGGATAATATGGGTTCCCATGGCGGCACGCCTCCGAATCATGCGGGAAATTACCATCCGTAATTCTATTGGGATTTGATCAAAAACCACTCTTCTTGTGGTTCACTCAGATATTCTGCACCCTGATCTGTTATCACGGCCATTTCTTCAACTGAAATTGTCTTTGTGCTGCCGTCTTCTCTTTCCCAGGTATAAAATCCGTCATAGGCAAAAACCTGACCGGAACGCAGGAGCAGTGCATTGTCCCTGAAAGGCTGATGCCAGTAGGATGCTCCCCCTAACGACGGGCCGGCATCGTGTGCCCAGTAGCCGACCGGATGGCCGGTGCCCCACATGACCGGCAGCGAGCCGGATTCTGCCAACCAGTCACGCTGGACTTTGTCGGCCGACCAGCCGGATACGCCCGGTCGCATGGCTGCCAGTACCTTGCGGTGTCCGGTGATGGCCTTTTTAAGATAATCTTTGATCTCATCAGGCGGTTCATGCTCACCGGGTCTGAGCACATAGGCAAACCGCTGGATGTCAGAACACCAGATATCATATACCTTTATTCCAAAATCGGTCTGAATCACGTCACCCGGCTGGATCACCTTATCGGTGGCATGAGAATGTCCACGGTCAGGGCCGGAATTGACATTCGGATTTTGTTCCGGCGCCCAGGCATCGGTAACGCCAAGTTCAGCCATCCGGTTTTTCAGATAACGGGCCACATCGGCATCGGTTGTTTTTCCGGGAACAACTGTTTTGTAAGCGTCAATCTGCAGCTGAACAGTTATTGCTGCGGCCTTCTTCATGATCGCGATTTCTTCCGGGAGTTTTACCGATAGCCATTCTTTGACCAGGAGATCTGAGGGAACAAGCCGTTCGCGGAAGACAGGTGCCAGAGCATTCTCCAGCTCGGTGCGTTGGGTATAGGACAGGCCGTCGGCAATATTGTAACCGGATGAATTGACTGCGATATGTTTCGGATCGGCTCGCTCAATAACCGATGACACCTCCTGCCAGAGTGAGCTGCCGCGCTCTATGGTAATCACGTTTTCATGAAGTCCGACATCCTTCAGAGCGGTAGCTTCCCCTTGCGGTGAGATAGCCAGAGATCGGATGGTATCAGCTTCAAGGAAAAACATGAAAGCCGCAGGTTGCCCGGCATTCTCGCCACCGACAAACATGGCCAGCGGGTCGTTGTTATTCTCCCGGCAGATCGTCAACCAGAGATCTGCACCAGCCCTACGCATTGCATCGGGCAGCAATGTTTTGATCCGCTCCCGACGAATACGGGGCCATGGATTATTTTCCGTTGGAAAAGGTTTTGCAAGCTCTTCCTTTGCACAACCAAATAGCCCGAATATCAGAATTATCACACTGACTACCAGAATAACACGTTGCATTAAATTACCTCCAATTCCCCAGCAGAAAGCTGTTTAGCAAAAATGCTGGTCAACCACGGATCAACGCGGAGAATAAAATTGACCAATGCAATATTAATGAAAATTTTTGAAAATTATTAATTAAAATATATTTTATCCGAGTAATTCAGTAGTTGGTATTTGTTTGAAATTATTCAAAAGTCTCATAATATAAAAGGAATTAATAGGCCCAGCATGCTTCGAACATTATTTTGCGCATCAAAGACGGATAGTATTCCACCTCTAGGGTATGTACATATATCCATTGAACTTCATAGCAGTTCAACAAATCAATGGTTTAACGATCTGACGTATCTTCACCAAATTCTTTACGCAGTGAGGTAGTATCCCACCCAAGATCAGGTGTATCACCAAAAAGCTCCAGCTCATTTTGCAGGGTCTCTTCAAGATCCTGGATATGCTGGCGTGCCCGGCTGATATAAGCTTTCCGGTCGTGACGCATTTCAGCCAGGATACGCAAACCTTCCTCATCCTGATATCTGAAGAGTCGGGAAGCCCGCAGGGCCTGATAGGAACGGAAGCCAAGCTGCCGGAGCACTTCGACGCCCATTCTCAGGGATGTATCGAGCGATTCCCTGAAAATATAATCGACGCCCGCTTCGAGTAACTCATAAGCATGAATTCGTCCGGTGGCCCGTGCGAGTATTTTTAAATGCGGAAAATGCTTTCTGGCTGTCTCTACAATTTCCAGGATCTTGGTCGGATCACCGATCGCCAGGATCAGAATGCGGGCCTTTCCCGCACCGGCTGCATGCAGCAGATCATATCGGGAGGCGTCTCCATAAAAAACCTTGATCCCCAGTTTACGCAGCAGATCGACATGATTTGAATCCACATCCAGTACCGTGGTGCCGACGCCATTTGCACGTAATAAGCGCCCCACCACACTGCCGAAATCGCCGAATCCGGCAATAATCACAGGATTTTCCTCGTCTATTTTATCCGCTTCCTGCTCCGGTTTCTCCTTTGTCCCGAATCTTGGCTGGATCAATTTTTCATTGATCAGTGTCAGTAATGGGGTCAATGCCATAGAAACGGCAACGACCGCGATCATCTGGCCGGTCAGGCTCGCCGGCAGGACCCCGTTCTGGGTCGCAAATGAGAACAGGACAAATCCGAATTCACCACCCTGTGCCAGTGAGACCGCAAAAATCAGATTCTGGTCAAGTCTTAATCTGAATATCCGGCCGAGGATAAACAGCAGAATGAACTTGCCCACGATCAGCAGCGAAACCAGCATGGCAATACGGGCTGGCTGATCGGCAATCATTCCAAAATCGATGGAGGCACCGACGGCAATGAAAAACAAGCCGAGCAACAATCCTTTGAACGGTTCGATATCTCCCTCAAGTTCGTGCCGATACTCACTGGTAGCCAGCACAACACCGGCGAGAAAGGTGCCAAGGGCCGGACTAAGGCCGACACTGCCCATGAGAAGAGCAATCCCGATTACCAGCAGCAGCGCCGCAGCGGTAAACAGCTCACGCAGTCGTGTCTGAGCGATTATCCGGAAAACCGGTCCCACCATAAACTTACCCAGTATAATAATTGCGGCTATGATGCCAAGTACGACAATGGTCTTGGCCCAGGCGGGCAGCAATTCCACCCAGATGACGGCGGTGTCAGAAGTGGTCTGCGCGGTTATATTTTTTACGGCGTCGGTTGCCAGAAGGGGCAGCAATGCCAGGATCGGGATAACCGCAATATCCTGAAACAGCAAAACGGCAAAGGAATTTTGACCAGCTTCGGTTTTCATTATTCCTTTTTCATTGAGGGATTGCAGGACGATTGCAGTGGAGGAAAGCGAGAATGTAATGCCAATCGCCAGCGAAAACTGCCACGACAGGCCGGCGATTATACCGATAATTGTCCCGGTGACAGTGGTAATCCCGACCTGTAATCCACCTAATCCAAGTATCGGTCCGCGCAGCTGCCACAGTAATTTCGGCTGTAATTCCAATCCGATAAGGAAAAGCATCATCACGACACCAAATTCTGCGAAGTGCATCACATCCTGACCTTCTCTGCCGATCAGTTCCAGGCCATACGGACCGATCACGATTCCGGCAAGCAAATAGCCCAACACGGATCCCAAACCCAGCTTCTTTGCGATAGGTACAGCAATAACCGCTGCAGTCAGATATACAAATGCCTGGAAAAAAAACCCTTCACCATGCATATCATCTTCCTGATTTAGTGATAATAATTGCGTTAAGATCTATATTGATCCGGTCGTATCTTCTGAGTTTGGCATAATCTATTCTATCATCAACCAGGGCATTCAACACGCGATGATAATTCTGCCGGTGCCGGCTGATATCTTCCGGTGACATGCGGTGAGTCCCGTAGGCCACAAACGGGGGCAGGTACTCCATACCGCAAAGATAGGCTGTCTGGTCGATCGGACTGAGCAGTTCCCGGATGGTATAGCGGTTGTAACCCTGTTTTTGATAGGCTTCTTCGCGGCCGCCGGTTGAGATCACACTGAACATTTTTTTACCATGAAGCGCCTTTCCCTCCTGCCCGTAGGCCCAGCCGTGTTCAAGGACAAGGTCCTGCCATTCTTTCAGAATCGCAGGTGTACTGTACCAATAAAAAGGGTGCTGGAAAACGATGATGTCGTGTTCCAGCAGCAGTGCCTGTTCGGTTCTGATGCTGATGTCAAGATCCGGATATATTTCATAGAGATCCCGGAATGTAACGCCATTAATCGTATGAATATTTTTGATCAATTCGCGATTTACCCTGGATTTCTGCAGGGCAGGATGGGCAAAAAGTATCAGAATTTTATTCATATCTGTTGAAATTTTGATTTCATTTGGTGCGGATAAAATATTCTGAAATTCATACATTTATTATTTAAACTGATCTATTCATAAAACATAGAGGGCACGGAGTTGTATTTTTGAAGTTTTTATATTTATAGCATCAAAAAGTTTATCTAACAAAAATATGGCGTATTGTAATACTTTTTAATAACTACTTGTTATTATATAACTTAACTATACTCTGCATCCTCTGTGGTGAATTATTCAGGTTAATTATTATAAAAATAAAAAAGGATGCTAATTATTCCAGCATAATATTATAAAATCAAAATATTAATCCGTATGCAGATCATTGGACTACCGCCATTACAGAATCCTCTTGATTTTTAAATTGTTCTTAATCGCAGGGTATACGCTTAACAGAACTGAAAAGGATTGAACGGAGATATGGTAATTGGTAAATGTGTAATCACCAGGACAGGGCTTGCATATAAGAATCATTGTATCTGGAAGGGAACAGAATGTTGGTGGATATATGCTGGGAAAGGGTTACCCCGGTCATCACCTCGGAATTAATCAGGATTTTGAAAAACATGTCAACAAACCATTTACAATGGTATCGAAAAATAAGAATCTAGTAAAATGGCAATAAATATTGGAAACGGGTGAGAACTTGTGTAAAATTTCAATATTTAACCTCAATCATGATTGAATGGATAATTCCGATGCAAAAAACTGATGCTTCTATGCCAAGATTCAAAGAACTGGGCATTTGTTCGGCTGTATTGAAAGCGCTCGATAAAATCGGATACGAATCACCGACACCGATCCAGGCCAGGATCATACCACATATGATGCAGGGGCTTGATGTGATCGGGCAAGCGCAGACCGGCACCGGTAAAACAGCCGCATTCGCGCTGCCGCTGATCTGCCGGTTAGATCTGGCAAAACGATTTCCTCAGGGCCTGGTACTGACCCCGACCCGCGAACTGGCGATCCAGGTAGCTGAGGCTTTTCAGCGCTATGCCGCCAATTTGCCCGGATTTCACGTATTGCCGATCTACGGCGGCCAGGAATACCGCGGTCAATTCATGCGCCTCAAACAAGGGGTGCATGTAGTTGTCGGAACACCCGGTCGGGTGATGGATCACATCCGACGCGAGACGCTCGGTCTGAGCGGGATCGATTGTCTTGTGCTCGACGAAGCTGATGAAATGCTGCGCATGGGCTTTATTGACGACGTCGAGTGGATTTTGGATCAGCTGCCGCCAGACCGGCAGACGGCACTTTTTTCCGCAACTATGCCGGCTCCGATAAAACGGATCGCTCAAAAGTATCAGAAAGATCCGGCAGATATAATGATCAAAGCACGCACGACAACTGTCGAAGCCACCCGGCAGCGCTATTGGATGGTCAGCGGTATGCACAAACTCGATGCCCTGACCCGGATCCTGGAATCCGAACCGTTTGATGGTATACTCATCTTTGTAAGGACAAAAACAACGACCGTGGAACTTACCGAAAAACTTAAAGCACGGGGGTATGCCAGTGCACCGCTGAACGGTGATATCGCACAGCGTCAGCGTGAACGTACCGTCAGTGATCTCAAAGAGGGAAAACTGAATATTCTGGTGGCGACCGATGTCGCGGCCCGCGGACTTGACCTCGATCGTATCAGTCATGTCGTTAATTACGATATCCCTTACGATACAGAGAGTTATGTTCACCGGATCGGGCGAACCGGCCGCGCCGGGCGAACCGGCGAAGCGATCCTGTTCGTCACCCCGCGTGAAAGACATCTTCTCCATGCGATTGAAAAGTCGACCAGACAAAAGGTCGAACTCATGGATATGCCATCAACCGAGATGATCAACGATCAGCGGATCGCACGGTTCAAGCAGCGGATAACCGATACACTCGCAGCGGAGAACCTGGAACTGTATAATCAGATCGTCGATCAGTACCGCCAGGAACACAATGTTCCGGCCATCGAAATTGCCGGTGCACTTGCAAGAATGGTTCAGGGTGACAGGCCCTTGCTTTTGAAACATATACCGGACAGGCCAAAGGCGGAAGTAAAAGCCAGAAAGGAAAAACGCCGAATCCGGGAAGAAAGCCCGCGGGAATCAGCGCGACCTGAATCAGGCATGGAGCGTTTCAAACTTGAAATCGGACACCGGCATGGTATAAATCCCGGAAATATTGTCGGCGCGATCGCCAATGAAGCCGGCATCAGCGCCGAGTTTATCGGCCGAATCACGATATTTACTGACTTCAGCTATGTGGATCTCCCCAGCGGCTTACCCGAGGATATCCTTAGGATGATCAAAAAAGCACGACTTTCGGGCCGACCCTTAAATATTTCAAAAGTAGAAGTAAACAAGCCACGAAAGATAATCAAAAAAAGATCTCAATTTATCCAGAGATCCAAAAAAAGTTATCCGCGCAGAAAAAGACACTGAATATCCAGGTGTTGCGAAAATTGTTTGCATTGCTTGATTTGTTGCCATAGATTTTATTGCACCAACGACCAGTGACGGAACTCATATGATATCGTCAAAAGGAAACTCATAGCGCCATTATACGTATTTGCAGGGTGTGGTGGATCGGTTATTTTGTTGAAACTGCTATAGTATACTCCAAATTTTAATCCCGATTCAGTAGCAGAGGAATAATATTGCCTTATCATTCTAATTTTAGAAAAGAGATATTATGAAGTTCAATGAAACTTTTCATGGTGATGTCTGTGTTCTGGGTGTTCATGGCAAATTGAAAGGATGCCAGGAAGCTGAGGAATTATATGACGAGTTCAAATTATGCAGCGAAAAAAACGTATCTAAATTTGTACTGGATTTGCATAAATTGGACTGGTCAGGGAGTCTGGGAATTGGTGCACTGATCGGATGTCTGACCGCGGCGCGAAGCGCCGGGGGAGATTTACGTCTCGCAGGCCTGAACCAAAAAATAGTCCAGCTGCTGCATATTACCAAACTAGATGGCGTATTTAAAATTTTTGATAGTGTTGATCAGGCTGTAAACAGTTTCAGGCAGGAAACTGATTGAATCAATCTGAAAATACCCGGCCGGCAGATGATACGCCGCGAATTTGTTCAGCTGCCGGAGAACACGGATTTATTCGTATACAAATCCGGTATAGCATCATGAATAGATATGTACACCATAGATCTTCTGTTAAGTGTATCAACCGTCCATCATATAACCACAATCGCAGGTTAATCAGATATTAAATTAGCTTTATTGGCAATCGGTTCGTATTTACGCGAGAGAGGCTAAATATTCGAGTTTATTGATCTGGTCTGCTCACAAACCACCCGACACCGCCGGGCAGGCAGAGAACATAATATAACTTATTGATATCATTTGATTTAGAAAATATTTAATGACGATATCTTTTAAAAATTTTTAATTACATTGAGTTTAAACCTTTATGACATTATTATGTTCATGTTAACTCTGTGACTTCTGTCTGCCCCTGCCCGCCGGCCCGCCTGGCAGTCGGACAGGCAGGCGAGGCGGTGCTTTTTTCGGTTTAATTCGTATAAATCCACGAGTGTTTTCTGCCAGGTAATCCCTGAGAATCGATAAATGAATGGCATGATATGACTGATCCAGGTTCGGTGAAAAGTGAACTCGATAGATTAAAGTCAGCTGTCAATGAATTGACTATCCTGAATGATCTGGCTCTGGCAGCGAGTTTGTCGCTGGAGGTGGACAAAGTACTTGATACCATTGTCGAGAAAACGCGCAAAGCTGTCAATGCGGAACAGGGCTCAATTCTGCTGGTTACTTCCAAATCGGATGCGCCGTTACAAACACTTATCCGGCAGGCTGATCAGAGCCAGATTATGACCGGTTATAAAGTTGGTATTCCAATCAGTGGCTGGGTTCTGAAATACCGGCAACCGCTGATCATTGCTGATTTGTCGAAAGACGAACGCTTCAAGGTGAATCCTGAGGAGGCACGGCATATCAGAACGGTATTATGTGTTCCGATTATGTTTAAGAGTGAACTGCTCGGCGTCCTGATTATGGCCAATAAAAAATCCGGCGGGGCTTTTACCAAGGATGATCTGCGGCTGCTGACAATTATGGCTGCACAATCCGGTCAACTTATCCGCAATTCACAGTTGCAGAACGAACTAATCGAAAAAAAGCGGTTGGAATATGAACTGGAACTGGCAAGGGATATACAAAAGAAATTACTTCCGGAAAAGCCTCCCAGATATCAGGGAATCGAAATTGCCGCCTGCTTCCGGCCCCATGTATCCGTAAGCGGCGATTATTACGATTTCATTCCATTGAATAATAATCGCCTGGGGATTATCGCCGCCGATGTTTCAGGCCACGGGCCATCGGCGGCCCTCGTAATGACACTTGTAAAGGGGATTACGCACACCGTTCTCACCGACCATGAAGATCCGGGCGAGGCTTTACACCAGATCAACAGGACATGCTCGAAAATACTTCCGGCGGATATGTTTGTGACTATGATCTACTGTGTCGTTAATATCAGCGGAAATTCAGTAATACTGGCCAATGCCGGGCACAATCCACTGCTCTATTATGATCATATGCATACCGCCATCAGATTGGAGGAGGCGACAGGCTGTGCACTGAATGTGCTGCCCGAGGTGCATTATCAGGAAAGACACTTGGATGTTTCGGCCGGAGATATTTTGTTTTTGTATACGGATGGGCTGACCGAGGCGACCGATCTGAACCAGCAAATGTTCGGAATCGATCGCTTGACCGAATTAATCAGAATGTATCACAATAATCCGGCTCAGATAATTGTCGAAAAAATATATGAAGCTCTGGTGGCACATGAGGGAGACGGGGAAAGTTCCGATGATGTTCTCATGATCGCCCTGCGATTCCCTGAATAAAGGGAAAAGGAGTGGATCACAGGAATTAGATTCACAATCTGAAAGTTTTATGTGCATATTGATTCTTAAAAATACCACCGCTGTAGGTTTGAGGGCCTAATTAAAATAAAATTAATGAGTTGGAGTTAAATATTTCTTTCAGCTCAATTAAATTTATATGCCTTAAGCAGGAATAATGGGCAATAAAAGGAAATCAATGCATCTCGACGTTTCTGTCTCCGTATGTGATTCTGGTTGGATCGGAGCGATACGGATGATTCTGCAGCAGTCAAATTGAATGAGACGGCCAACAGGTATGCCAGACTCAATAAAAAAATTTAAGCGATCGATCGGTGAATTGAAAAATATATTTGAATTTATTGACCGATTTGCCAATAAATATGCTCTGCAGGCTAAGTTGGTTCACGATGTAACGCTGGCAGTAGAGGAAATATTCACCAATATGGTTAAATATAATCCTACCGGGCCGAACGAAATTGAGCTGCATCTGCTGTTTGCCCATAATGTATTGAAAATCAAACTGATCGATCGGGAATCGGAACCGTTTGATATCACGAAGGCACAGGTATATGACCTGAATCAGAGAGTGGAACAGCGGCCGGTTGGGAAGCTCGGAATACATTTTGTCAAAAAGATCATGGATCATCTTGAGTATCAGCACAAAAATAAACGAACGGTTATTACAATGATAAAGAACCTGGGAGAAACAAATGTTTAATGTCACATTGAACTCAGAAAACAGGATACATCTGACGGGACGATTTGATGCATCACAAACCGACAAAGCTAAAAAAGTCTTTGATAAAATTGAGCAATCTGCTGTTGTGGACTTTTCAGACCTGGATTATATCAGCAGTGCCGGATTGGGTATGTTGCTTATGACACAAAAACGCCTGATGGAAAAAGGACACAAGTTAAAACTGATCAATATGAACAATCATGTGCGTGAGGTTTTCAAATATGCCCGCTTCGATTTTATATTCGAAATAGAATGAGAATCTTTCCATATATAATGAACCGGGTCAGAATGGCAATGAAAATGATGCTGAATTGAATGAAATTCCAGTTTAATTGGTTCGATCCTGATCATTAAAAAAATAAAAAAATACATCCAACTTTCTCTCGGATAATCTGTAATTATGAAAGAGAATGAAGATAAGGTTCTGGTTGCAAGATGTCTTAAGGGGGATCAACGGGCATATGAAACACTGGTCAGGAAATATCAGAAAACCATTTTTAATGTGATCTACCAGATCGTCCGGGATTTTTCAGATGCTGAAGACCTTACCCAGACTGTCTTTCTCAAAGTGTATGAAAATCTGAATAAATTTAATGACCGGTTTAAATTCTACAGCTGGATCTACCGGATCGCTATCAATGAAGGGTTGAATTTTATCCAGCAGAAAAAGGCCGTATATGAGCTGCCCGAAGATTATGCATCACTGGAGAAGGCGCCTGACAGGATTCTGAACGAATCAGAGATCATCGAACAGATCGACCGGGCACTGGCGGCTCTTGATCCGAATTACCGGGTTTTGATTATCATGCGTCATTTTCTTGATCTTTCATATAAAGAGATCAGTGACATACTGAAGTTACCTGAAAAGACGGTGAAATCGAGGTTGTATATGGCACGGCAGATCATGGCCAAAAAAATTGTAGAAAAGGGGATGGATATCAATGAACAATCCTGAATATATCAGATTGATCCACAAGCACATTGACGGGGAATTGAATGCTGATGAGCAAAAAGGCCTGCAGGATATCCTGGACAGGGATCCTAAGGTACGCCGTATCCATGATCTGCTGGTCAGATCGGTGAGAGCAATCGGCGATTTACCTTTACATGAACCGCCTGCCGGAATTCTCGAGAATATAAAACGCCATATAAAGCCTGCCCGTTATAAAGTTCGTCAGACAACTTTTCTGGAATCACTGTTTACATTTCTCGAACCCCGCCGGGGTTGGGTGGTCGCCTTTGCATCTGTTTTATTGATTGGAATTGTCATTGTATCTGTTTTGGGTCCGGGAGGTCCGGAAAATGTTGCCGATTTGAGCGGGACAATAGGGGCAGGTGTACCGGCAGAATCGGATTTTGTGCTGCAGGGGGAGCATTTTAAAGGCACTTTTCAGTTAAAGGTTGTTGATCAAGAATACCATTTAAAGGGTGCCATTGAACATATCGATGATTTTGATATCCGGATCCAGTTTAATCCGGCGGGAAGTGTCAGGTTTCTTGAGAACCGCGATATGGATAGGCCTTCTGAGATCAAAATGATCGAGAATGCACTGGTGCTGCATGACCGGGGGAGAACGAAGTTCGACCTGATTTTTTCAAAAACCCGCGTCAAGGCGACATCGGTAAGTATTGAGATAACGCCAGTCGGTGAATCAACGCTTGAGAAAAAGATACTTATGAACTGAACCAACTTTTTCCACTGTCATCTGTATTTTACAATATATGTAGGATATCAGATCAACAAATTAAACAAACCATAAACGAGGAGGCATTAATGATGAGTAAACAACGCACTGGAATTTTTATCGGTATCCTGGCAGTTCTGGTTGTTGTAGTGGTTTATTTTGCATTTTACTATCCACCGCAGGATGCGCAGGATTTAACCGGGACAATCGGGGGTGTTGAAAAAGCGGATCGGTATCGGGCAACCCAGATCAGTGATGACGATATTGTACTGGATAATCCCGAATTACAGGCCTTGCTGCAGAATGATGAATTCCAGAGAATGATCGAGAACGATCAGTTTGAGGAAGCTCTGGATAATCCGGAAGTTCGTGCGGCCTTGCTTGAAAATGCACAAGTCCGTGCAGCTGTTATGAACGATGCCGCTGTACGTGCCGCATTGACAGAAGATGCTGCAGTCCGTGATGCTATGGTGGATGATGCCTATGCACGTGCCGCGCTCGCGGAAAATGCTTCGGTTAAAGCAGCACTGGCTCAAAACGCTGCCACCCGCGCCGCCCTGAATGATAATGCCCAGATTCGCGATGCTGTCGCCGATAATGCGGCGGTTAAGGCAGCCTTGATCGACAATGCAAAGATCCGTGCAGCCATGCAGGATAACGCTCAGGTCAGAGAAGCGATGTCTGCTAATGCCCAGAGCCTGGCTGCTATGATCGATGATGCCCAGATTAAGGCAGCTTTAACTTCAGACGCCCAGGCGCGTAAAGCCGCTCTTGATAATGCGGCGATCCGTGCTGCGTTAATGGAAAATGCACAGGTAAGGCGTGCTTTGCTTGATAATGCGGCAGTACGTGGTGCTCTCATAGAAAATGCAGCGATTCGTGCGGCTGTTCTGGATGATGCCGCTGTTCGTGCAGCATTGATTGACGATGCCGCAATCCGTGACGCACTATTTGCCGATGCTAATCTCAAAGCCGCGTTAACCAATGATGCCGCTTTCAAATCAGCTATGATGAACGACGCTCAGTTCAGATCAGCATTGAGTGCAAGTGCGCAAATCAAGGCAGCCTTGGCAGCAAATGCCCAGATAAAAGCAGCAATGAGCAATAATGCCCAAATAAAAAGTGCCTTGAGCCGAGCAGCCCAGCTGGCATATTGAAATAATCAGTATAACTGGTACAGTTTTGCATAAGGGAGATATCAACCGATATCTCTCTTTTATAATTTATTTTCATCCCGATATTGTATACACCATAACAATTCTTCCTGTAATAAAAATAATTTTACGGATTTCCTCGTTTGAGTATATGAACAGGCAATCATTCTCACTGAAGAATTATATTCTGTTCTGCAGATACCAATGACGTGTAGATGGTTACTCGCCCTATGGCGCAGACTTGGAGTCTTCAGGGGATTCGCCTGTTTTGCGTACCGGTAAATCATGTCGTATAATATTGCAGCTCTGATAATCGATACGATCTGAATATATAGTTAAACCTGTGAATACGTAATACATTTGAATGGTATCTCTCAAACAAAGCGGGATAGCTGAACATATGAAAAAAAAATTTCAAAGGATATTCATCTGGCTCCTGATATTTATAGCTTCCAATTTATCTGCACAACTGGAGGTGCTTGAAACCAAAAACCTGAGATTGATCTATTACAGCAAAGGCCATGAATATATAGTTCCACATCTGGCAAGATCCTTTGAAAACGCATTATCCTTTCATGAGAGACTTTTTGACTATAAGTCAGATGAAAAAATTACCATCCTGCTTGAGGATTTTGGCGATTTTGGGAATGCGGGCGCGATCAGCATCCCGAATAATTATATCAAAGTTTCTCTCGCCCCCTTCAGTTACGTATATGAAATTAGACCGGCCAATGAGCGCATGAACTGGATGATGAATCATGAACTTGTTCATATCGTTGCCAGTGACAAGGCAGCTGACTCCGACCGTTTCTTTCGTAAGCTGTTCGCCGGGAAAATTATACCAACGCCGGAAGATCCGATTTCGATTTATTACAGTTACCTGACCAATCCCCGGGAATATGCCCCGCGATGGTATCATGAGGGGGCTGCTGTTTTTCTGGAAACATGGATGGCCGGTGGATTGGGCCGGGCTATTGGCCCCTATGATGAAATGGTCTTCAGGTCGAAAGTCATGGATTCGACCCGTATTTATGATATGATCGGGCTTGAATCCGAAGGGACGACGATAGATTTCCAGGTAGGTGCAAATTCTTATCTTTATGGGACCCGTTTCATTAGTTATCTGGGATATCGGTATGGTCCGGATTCCCTGATCAACTGGATATCGCGATCGAAGGGCAGCAAGCGGTATTATGCCGGCCAATTCCGCAACATTTATGGGATACCGATCGACCATGAATGGGAAAACTGGATTAACTGGGAGCATTCCTGGCAACAATCAAACCTGGACTCAATCCGGGTCTCCCCGGTAACCAAGGGGCGCAGAATTTCAGACACCGCACTGGGATCAGTTTCACGGGCATATTATTTACCTGAAAAGAATAAAATTCTGACCGCAATTCGTTACCCCGGCCAGGTGTCTCAGATTGCAGAGATTGAACTGGCCACCGGAGAAATAAAGGAAATCCAGGATATAACAGGACCGGCTCTTTATTTCGTTACTTCTCTGGTTTATGATCCTGAGCAAAATATGGTTTTTTATACCACAAATAATTACGGATGGCGAAGCCTGAATAAACTGGATTTAAAAAATGGTAAATCGGAACGATTGATGAAAGAGGCCCGGATTGGTGACCTGGCACTCAATCCAGAGGACCGCTCCCTCTGGGGTGTCAGACATTTCAATGGCATATCAACTCTGGTTCGTATAGTACCGCCCTATACCGAATGGGACCAGATCTATTCCTTTCCATATGGCAATGATCTTTTTGATCTGGATATTTCACCCGATGGTGCACAATTAACAGCCGCATTAGCTCAAAATGACGGGACACAGAAACTGATCATTATGAATCCGGATACATTAATGGCCGGCACAAAATCATATGATATTCTGTTTGATTTTGATGTGAGCAGCCCGGCAAATTTTGTTTTTTCCGAAGATGGCAATTATATCTATGGGTCATCCTATTATTCTGGTGTGTCAAACATCTTCCGGTACGATTTTTCAAAATCTGACATGGAGATACTGAGCAATGCCGAATCCGGATTTTTCCGTCCGATTCCCGTCCCTGGTGATTCCATCATTGTATTTGAGTATACCGGAGAAGGCTTTGTGCCGGTGATGATCGCCAATAAAGTTCAGGAGCATGATGTCGGCGCTATCGAGTATCTTGGTAATCATATCATTGAAAAATATCCCGAATTACAAAACTGGACCCTTGGATCGCCCCGGTCCATACAACTCGATTCCCTGCAAACCTACCGGGGGGAGTACAGTACATTTAAAAATATACGCCTGAACTCCATATATCCGATTGTCCAGGGGTATAAAAAATATGCTGCCTTCGGACTTCGCTCTGATTTCTCGGATGGTTTGGGATTGAGCGGGCTGAGTATGACCGCTTCCTATACCCCGAATGTAAATCTCCCGATGGCCGAGAGGTTCCATGTAGGACTTCAGTTTAACCATTGGAACTGGAAAGTATTCACCGGTTATAACCATGCCGATTTTTATGACCTGTTCGGTCCCACGAAAACCAGCCGCAAGGGATATTCGCTGGGCGCGGAGTATAAAGAATCGCTTGTCTATGATGAACCGAAAATGCTGGACCTTGTTATTCATCTAGAGGGGCATGCGGGTCTTGAGCGGCTGCCGGATTATCAGAATGTTGCCGCACCTTCGGAAGAGCTGGTTAGCGCCCGGATTGCCCTGGAATACGAATTTATCCGGAAATCACTCGGAGCTGTGGATGATGAACGGGGTGTAAAATGGGAACTGGTCAGTCATAATGACTTTGTCAACCAGGAATATATTTTCATGTTCCATAACAATTTTGACTTCGGTATTTCTCTTCCGATCAACCATTCATCGGTTTGGCTGCGCAGTTCCCTGGGGTATTCATTCGGAGAACGCAATAATCCCTTTGCTAATTTTTTCTTCGGGGGATTCGGGAACAACTGGATAGACCACCGGTCTGAAAAACGGTATCGACATGCGTATAGTTTTCCCGGCAGTGAAATAAACGCCTTCGGCGGTAAAAATTATGCCAAGTTTCTGATTGAATGGAATCTGCCCCCGATACGTTTCCGGCATTTCGGATTTCCTGCTTTATATGCTAACTGGCTGCGCACGGCTCTGTTTACAGCGGCAATCCGGACAAATATCGATGGCGATCCGGCTACCGAGCCTCTGCCTCAGTATGGGTTTCGCAGAACGCTGTTCAACGTGGGGGCACAGGTCGATTTTCGGCTGGTTCTGTTTTCGAATCTCAGTTCATTCCTGTCGCTGGGTTATGCCCGGGCTTTTGAAGAGGATGTCAAAGTTTCCGATGAACTGATGATTTCCTTAAAAGTAATGTGATGATAGCAGAGAAATGACACAGACCCTTTTTGAAATTCTGACCAGTATCCTGCCTGTATTTGTTTTTCTGGGATTCCTGTTGCTGTTTGACAGCTTCAAACTGGTAAAATGGCGGAATGTTATTTTTACCATCATTATTGGATCGTTTGTTGCACTTATCTGTTATTTGATCAACCTGGCCTTAATGCAGAAACTGGATCTGCCATTCTTCTATTATACACGCTATATCGCACCCCCTATCGAAGAAACCGCCAAAGCGGTTTATATCATTTATTTGCTGCAGCGGAAAAAAATCGGATTTATGGTTGATGGTGCAATTTATGGGTTTGCAATAGGTGCTGGATTCGCATTTATTGAAAATATTTATTTCCTCCATTCACTGGAACAAAAACAGGTCATTGTCTGGATAATAAGAGGACTCGGCACAGCTGTTATGCATGGTGGAACCACCGCACTTTTTTCCATTATCGCTAAAAATTTTCAGGACCGTTTTAACCAGACTTCTCTCCTTTATATACTGCCTGGCCTACTGGCGGCGATATTGCTGCATTCATTTTTTAATCACTTTTTTTTCCGTCCTCTGATTATGACACTCGGCCAGCTTGTCGTGCTTCCATTGGTTGTAACTATTGTATATATAAGGAGTGAAAAACATTTGCGGGGCTGGCTGGAGGTCGGTCTGGATACGGATGTAACCATACTCGAATATATAACCTCCGGAAGACTCTCGGAAACAAAGATCGGGACTTATCTGCAATCAATAATGAATCAGTTTCCCGGTGAAATAATGGCCGATATGCTGTGTTACCTGAGGATCTATCTGGAGTTATCGATTTGCGCTAAAGGGGCGTTATTGATGCAGGAAAGCGGATTTAAGATACCAAAAGACCGCGAAATGGAGGACAAAATTATTGAATTGAATTTTCTGGAGCGCAGCATCGGTCAGACGGGAAAACGTGCGATTGCTCCCCTGGTCCAGAAAAGTGCCCGTGATATGTGGCAGCTGTATTTGTTGTCGTGATTCTGATGCAAGGCGCAATGGAAAACAATTGAACTGCAGAATCGCTCAGACTTGAACCATACAGTCAAAGTAGTCGGCACCCGGGATCAGGTGCAGGAATAAGTGGTTGTGCAGATCTTCAGCAGGCAGAAATGCAAAGGCAGGAGACGACTGGTTTGAAAACAGCACGGCGACAACCCCATTAAGCAGCTCAGCGTTCTGTATTTCGTTCAGTATTTGATCCCGTAAATCCATTTAACCGCTGGCGGAATAAATAATATCTGTTAATCCGGTTTAATACTTAATCCGCAGATATGCCTTGATTGGAGTGGCAATATTATCCAAAGGTATCACCTGAACGGAGTAGGTTGAAGTCTCCTCAATCCGGCGGTTTACTTCATATCCATAGGTATATTTTCCTGCGTTAATGCTGCCTTCGTACACTACCAGAGCATTGCTTACAGGTGAGTTGGATGCACTGCCGGCCTTCGAAGTGGCAATGATGGAAAAACTGAGGTTCTGATCGAAAACCTGCGGGAAATTGAACCAGATACTGTCCAGCGTCCCTGCCATAGATACTGCACTGCCTGAATAGGTTACATCGCCATTCCCGCTGGTATCAATCCAGGCAAAGGATAACACTAGACTTTTACCATCTTCCCAATCGGGAATATAAAAACTGGGTTGTTCTTCAACGACAGGTTCGGTTGGTTTCTGTGAACATGCCATTATGAGTATTAACAGTGAAAATATCGACAAAAGTGTATATTTTGTTCGCATTGTTGATCCTTTGAGTATGGTACTCAACTTCACTTTGATAGTTACAATCGTCCAAAAAAAAGTTTATGTGAGTCAAGAAATGGTGAATGATCAGGTCCTGATCACCGGGGGAAATGCATATCCCGCATTAGTTATGGACTATATCCCGCGCGAAAGACAGTTATACAACCCGAAATCATGTTTTAATTGTTAAAAAACTGGCATATGATAGAATTTCTGTAGTAACTTTAATTTTAAATATTTTTGCCGGAGAATATGAGATTTAGTCTGATTCTGAATATTTTTTTAGCTGG
>Ga0209536_100000433_pt1 | contig 67756 bp, 65 predicted proteins | sample DeeMarSeWOR28_12_FD_187461 | JGI IMG/M metagenome (GOLD analysis project Ga0209536, IMG submission 187461) | Marine sediment microbial communities from White Oak River estuary, North Carolina - WOR-2-8_12 (SPAdes) (version 2) | ecosystem: Environmental > Aquatic > Marine > Intertidal zone >...
GCGACAATATCTTTACCGATATCATGAATATCACCTTTCGGGGTGGCAATCACAACCGAACCCAGCGAAGGCTCTTGTTGCCCTTTGATTAATAGCGGTTCTACTTTTTCAACCACTTTCTTAAACATATCAGCCGACATAATGAGTTCGGAGAGAAAATATTCGCCGATGTTATACAGCTCTCCCACCTGATCCATACCGGCGCGGCAATCATTGAGAATCTTTAACGGCTCCACACCTTCTTTGATGGCTTGTTCCACCAGGTTCATTACATCGTTGAACCGCAGGCCGGCAACTGCCCGGGCAAGTTCACCTTCAAGATCAATTTGCGCGACAGCCTTCGGTGCGCCGGTATCTAGTGGTTTCACCTTTCCAAGCCCCTTCTTTCCCAAATAGGTTTTGCCGGTTACAACCATGGCCTTGAGGTTTTCGGGCTTAACGTCAATGGGACACTCGCATCCTGTTGTCAGCATAAATCCCCAGCCATCCCCTACTTCGTCAATGAGCCGTTTGCAGTAGGCTGAGACTTCTTCGGGTTTGCCCAGGGTTAGAAGGCCGGCGGGTACGTCACCGCTGATGCACATGTGGCCTTTTAGAATCTCCTTGGCATTGAAGATATCTGTCGTACCATCCAGGTCGCAGATGCATTTGCCTTTGGGCAGTTTTTTGAGATAGGGCAGGTTCAGGCTCCAGTCGGTGTCAAAATGCAGCCAGGGTGTAATTCCTTCAGCGACAAACGCATCAACATAGCGCTGCAGAAAAGGCCATTCAAAGCGCTCGAATATATCAAGACGGTAATAAAAACCCGAGCCCCTCTCCAGAACGATAAACGCCAACATATTACGATTGTTTTTGCATACTTGAACGGCGTTGGATATAAGATCGTCGCAACAGGCCTGCATGGCGGTCTCAACTTTGGCCGGGATCTCGTAAAGATCCTTAGTAAATTCCGTCAGGGTGCGGCAAAGTGAAAAGGCCATCAACACGGAGTCCACAGCCACCCCCAGAAAAATCGGCATGCCCTGCTCCGCGCAAATGTTCATATCGTCAACATACAGTTGGTTGCTCATCCGCTGCATCAACGTGAATTCATCGAGGGTTTTGCGGCTGATCTTTTGATAATGTTCGCCCCAAAAACCGTTCCACCCCAGGGCGGCTATTTTATCGTAGTCTTCGCGTTCAAATAAAATACGCTCGTCGATCTGATAGAGGTCATCTTCACCCAACTGTTTTCCCGGTATTAAATTACGCACCGGTGCCGAACAGAGTTTGCCCGGCAACATGGGATAATAATAATTTGGCTTACTTCCATAATCGTATCCATACTCTTTAAAACAACGGATCAAACAATCACGGGCGACGTTATGATCTGCCCAGGCTTCGGCCTGGGTGACATCGTACAACCGCGGTGCAGCTGTTACCAGGATAGGATAAACCGGATGGCGATCCACCGGCTCCAGGGAAATGGCCGCCTGCATTCTTTCCAGGACGGTCATGGTTTCAGTGATCATTATTATTTTCTCCTTGAAACTCGATGCTGTTGGCGCCTGTATAAAAACACCCGCACCATATTTTCGGGCCGAACATTTTCACAGAATTTAGCGTGCGGTGTCCGTTATAATTCAAATATGAATCTATCTAGACATTTCGAGACCTACTAAAAGTATTGGTAAAAATCAAGGCATTCCCATAAACGCTGCCGGCTATAACCCACTGAGAAGTGAAATATTTATTAAGTTATCCAAAGCCTATACCGATATAGGAAATAAAGTTTCTATTTTCCGTAAATTCTTGAAAGGATCAAATGAACCATGCTCAACATTAAAAAATTTCTTTACCTCATCATTATCGGATTTATAACAGCTGCAACCGCGCAGGCATGGACAACAAGTAAGGTGAAGGCCGTTCAAGACCCTGCCGGCGAGTGGAGATTACATTCCATGCCTGAACATATACTAAATAGTCGCAGCTTTATAGAAATGAGTGCAAACGGTATGCTGTCATATATAACTGTCGTCAGAGATAAAGGACTGTGGGAAAACCCGCTAATTGCCGGGAATATGGCCGGCAAAGAGCATTTTGTCGAGAAAGCTTATGTTAGAATCGAAAATTTGAAACATTTCCTTGATCTTAGCGTATCTGAAAATGAACTGATCGTCATGACCTATTTGGTGGACTATGGCGAGATCGTTGTTTACTTCCATATCGACAGATGGAAAGATGAGCATTTCCATAAACGGGTAGCTGGGGAACTCAATAAAAGCATGAAAAAAACCGGATAATGGAGGATTGCCATGGCGAATGCCACCCATCTTGAGATCATCAAACAAGGCCCTGATGTTTGGAACGACTGGAGAAAAAAGAACCCTTACGTCGAACCTGATTTAGCCCAGGCCGACCTGAGTGAATTAGAACTCAATGAGGCCGACCTGAGTGAAACGGATCTCAGAAAAGCAGACCTCCGGAAAACAACGTTCAGGGGGGCAAAGTTTATCAAAGCCGATCTCAGAGGGGCAAATCTCTATAAAGCAAGTTTCAATTTAGCCAACCTCAGTGAAGCCAACTTAAGCGAAGCCGTCCTTCGGGAAACAGATCTTAGCGAAGCAATTCTTAAAAGGGCCTATCTCATTCGGGCGGATCTCGTGGGGACCGATCTTTTTGAAGCAGACCTTGAACGGGCGGATTTTAGATGGGCCTTTTTCATCGGCACGGACCTCAGACGAGCAAATCTTTTTCGAGCCGATCTTAGATGGGCGTATCTCATCGAAGCCGACCTCAGCGAGGCCGACCTGAGTGAATCAAATCTCATCGAAGCCAATCTCAGAAAAACAGATCTCGAGCGGGTGAACTTTCGTGATGCCTCAGTGGCATGGAGTTACTTTGGTGATGTCGACCTTAGCAAGGCCAAAGGATTGCATACCGTCAAGCACTTTGGTCCCTCCACCATCGGAATCGATTCTGTCCATCGATCTAACGGCCGAATTTCGGAGGCCTTTTTGCGCGGCGCAGGTGTGCCGCAAAAATTTATCGAATATATGGCGTCCTTAAACGAAGAAGCATTGAGCTACTATTCGAGTTTTATCAGTTATTCCAACAACGACCAAAATTTTGCAGAGAAACTGCACTATGATTTGCGAAACAACGGGATCCACTGCTGGTGTATTCCCGAAGAGATGAAAATCGGAGATCAGGTTCAGCATAATATTGAACAATCCATGCGATTTCACGAAAAGCAGGTGTTGGTATTATCCAAAAATTCACTCGCTAGTCAATGGATTGAAAAAGAAATAGAGCGTGCCTTCGAAGTAGAACTAAAGACGAAAAAAACCGCACTGATTCCCATCAGAATAGACACAGCCGTTTTAGATAGCGTTCACGCCTGGGCGATAGATCTTCGCAAGTCCCGAGACATATTTGATTTCAGGGAATGGAAAGATCCCGGTTCATTTGATGCTGCGCTTGATCGATTGCTACGGGCGCTTAAAGCAGATAATTAAATCAAAATGCCCCATCGCCCGGGATTCCACGGCATCATAGAAGGGTAAACGTCAGGCCCCCAGGAGGTTGACCCTTTCACATCGCTCTTTTTGTAATTCAGATCTTCCCAATTATGAAACCAATTACACAATATTTAGCTACTTTTTTTCACATCAATAGCGAATTCAGTGTCGCCGATTTCAGCATAAGTATATGAAATTTATAATTAAACTAAATTATTTCGAAATTTGCACGATTTTTGCTACCCTCTTTGTGCATGGATCCTAAATTCAAGCAAAATCCAGGGCTTCAATTATTGATAGAGAAATACCGAAAGAAATTCCAAACGCCTGAGAATCTAGAGCATTATTCAGAAAAAAATTATAAACGCGCTGAAAGAAAATATCTAAAATACGTGTTAAAATACGGCGAGACGAAAGACCATTAAGTGTTCTAAATTTGAGGTGGGAGACTGAGAAAAAACACATCAACTTGAGGCATTAAGAATTTTGAACGCTGCCTTTCAAAAACTGCACACCCTTAAAAGCTGCGTCAAGGTAGTCATGGCTTTGGCTACCTTGGCGGGGGGTCTTCTTCTCATCCGCTTATGCGGAGAGAAGCGGCTTCAAAGCTTTTTAAATTTTATATTCTTTAGGCGAAATTATCAGAAAACAGCAATGACGGATGAGGGTCAGCCGCAGACAATGGTTTCTCATGACGTCATTTCAAATTGATAAAGGATGAATATGGACGCATTAGATATCATTGGTACAATCTGTGCTTTAACCGCATTATTGAACGTTTTCAGCTTCTAATTCAGGCTGTTAATTAGTAGATTTAATATATCCCCTTCCCCTACTCGTTTATATTTTGATCAGCATTTTAGATGCTTTTCTGACACTTGTCATCTTCGTTTTCCAACCCGTCAATAGTCTGCTTTCATCATAACATTTTGGCCTCTACGTTAAGTATCATCATGACAAAGGATTCGGCGAGTTCTGCAAGAAGCCTTCAACTGCAATCTTTTGGAAATCGATTTGCTTGACTGTCAATAATGATTATCATCTAAAATAACTTGCAAGTCAACGCCGATAAATCCTAATGAACCGTCAATCGAAAAATATGAAAGCGTATCAAATATGAGCCGCAGACATTTCATCCGAAAAATACTTACTACAATTAAGAACATGGCCATCTTAAGCCTTTTGCCGCATACCTCGCTGACAAGCGCGGCCGGCAACTCAGAATCCGATAGGTTACATTATAAACCGCTTAACGGTCGCAGTCTTAGAAATTTAGCCCGGGATAAACTACATCACGGCTCTCAAAGTTTTGTGAATCCGCTGGGACCGGAGCGCCGTGGCAGGTTCTGGCAGGTGATGCGCTGGAAACTATTTCACGAGAATCGTTTCAAGAAAGCGTTCGCCGAGGAGCGCGTAGTTCCCGTATCGATTAACTGGGAACCGATCCGAGACCACCGGGGATTATCACTCACCTTTGTCAAACACGCTTGTGTAATGATCAAGGACTTGGATCGGCACCTTCTTGTGGATCCGGTATTTTCAGATATTATCTGGTTTATCAAAGATTTTACGCCACTGCAGTTTGATCTCAACCACATGCCGCAGCCGAACCATGTTCTCATCACCCACGGTCATTATGACCATCTGGATACACCATCTTTGGAAAGATTGAGCCCAAGTACCCATGTCATCACCCCTCTGGGATACAATGATATTTTCCGGGATTTAAACATGCAACATCGCACTCAGCTGGACTGGTATGACACCTACCGCGACGGTAATCGGGCCATCACGCTTTTACCGTGCAATCACTGGACCATGCGAAATCCGATATCCGGACCCAACCACTCCCTTTGGGGTTCGTATTTAATAAAAAGCGCCAGCGGCTACACGATTTATATCTCGGGCGATACCGCTTATTTCGACGGTTTTGAGCAACTCGGAAAAGAATTTGACATTGACCTGGCTGTTTTCAACTTGGGTGCATATGAACCTCGCTGGTTCATGGCCCAAAGTCATATGAATCCGCGTGAAGCGGTGCAGGCCTTCAAAGAATTAAAGGCTAAGAAACTGCTGATTGTGCATTGGGGAACCTTTCGGTTGGGTGATGAACCGGTGCATTTTCCGCCTGTTCAAATCAAGGAGGAGCTCAAAAAAGACGGACTCCTTGACTGCTTGGTAGAGCTCAAACACGGCCAGACGTTGTACTTTGATTCCAAGAGTTGAGTTAGTGAGAATCCGTGCCCAGCTATCAAAGCTTTAAGAGCCCAAAGAAATTATTAGCTCAAACCCCATGGAATTTTGGAATAATGGAACAATGGAACACTGGGGGTAACAGCGGAAAATGTTTTGATCTTTAAGAGAAGTCTCGCAGCATATATCCCAAATGATCGAAATCCGCTAAACCCATTATTCCCATATTCCATTCTTATTGACTTCAGAAATGACCCTATGGTAAAGGTTGAGAAAAAGGAGAATGCACTAACTCAAACCAAGAAGCAGCCATGAAAGAATTCGCAAAAATCCCCGTTTCGCTTTTCAGTAAACGGGCTTTTTTATGAATTCAATAAGTCCCCCCCGAATAAATTGGAAATACCGCATAAAGCTTAGAAAAGTCCTTAATTAATTGAATAAAAAAGGCGGAGGCGGTAACGAATGACTCAGCAGTTGAACTTATTTCCCGAAAGCTCTATTTCCCCAACCGGAATTTTTGGCAACGATCGGCTCATCGATCAGGACATCGAGCTGAATGCGGTCGATGAAATTTTTGCCACCGGTACGCGCTATCGTCACAGCCATGAATACACCAATTTATTGAAATTTATTTCCCGGTTCCCCAATTACTCGCCCTTCAATTGCTTTCTGCTCTTTATCCAAAACCCATCAATCTCTTATGTTGCGACAGCCAGAACCTGGAATCGAAAATTCAAACGCAGACCGAAGATAAATGCGCGTCCGATGGTTATACTTGCTCCGATGGGGCCGGTGCGCTTTATATTCGACATCAAAGATACGGAGGGAATCCCGGTTGACGATCGTCTGCTGGAAGTGACTCGACCAATGGCAAAACATTTGGGCAAAGTCTATGCGAATACGTTATTCAACTGCAGCCTCCATGCAATAACCGTTTATGAAACAGCGCTAGACCACGAAAACAGTGATACCGCCACCCGCATTACGCCGGCTTTAAGAAAAAAATATAAAGATCTGCATCTGAAAAAAGATGCGAATTATTTGATCATTATTAACCCACAGCATTCTTTGGAAGAGAAATATGCGTCGCTGGTTTACGAACTCGCGCATATCTTTTGCGGCCACCTCGGGATCGACAGCCATGCTTGGTGGTCTGAACGGCAAGGTTTAGACGATAGCGGCGAAGAAGTCGAAGCTGAGTCAACAGCATTTCTGGTTTGTCGACGAATCGGGTTGTTTGCATGCTCGGAGAAATATCTTGCCCATTATACATCGAGGAATCAACAATTACCGGTCTTTAGTTTGAATGCGGTGTTACAGGCGGCAAACTATATAGAGGAAATGGGAAAGTCACGCTGGAAGAAACCTAAGAAACGGAGCCGTTATTGAACTTAAATAAACTGAAAGATTTTATTATGAAAAAACTTTATGTATTCATAGCCATAATCATGCTGATTGGGCCGACTAACGCCCAACAGGAAGCTGAAGAGATTCTTAATGCGATCGTTAAAGTAAAATCAACCATACCAAGTGAGGCGCGCACGGCGCGCATATTGGGGACCACACGTGAAGGACACGGGGTACTCATTGATGCCGATGGACATATTCTGACGATTGGCTACCTGATACTCGAGGCCGCAAGCATCGAGGTGGTGGATCGGAAGGGAAAAACGACGCGCGCCACCTACATCGGTTATGACCATCGGACCGGGTTTGGGATTCTGCGTGCCAATGAAGATTTGGGTGTTGCACCTATGCAAATTGGGCAATCTTCAAAAATCAAGGAAGGAGAACCCGTCCTGGTGGCAGGCTATGGCGGAGCTAATGCGGTTCAAGGGGTTCGGGTCGTGTCTCGTGGAGAGTTTGCAGGTTATTGGGAATACCTTCTGGACAATGCCGTTTACACAGCCCCTCCCTACTCCGACTATGGCGGAGCGGCTCTGATTGGACCTGATGGTAAACTTTTAGGTATCGGGTCGATTTTCACACAGAAAACCATTTCCGGACTTGGGATAATTCCCTGTAATATGTTTGTACCCATAGATCTCCTTCGACCGATTTTCGATGATCTGATTTCCACCGGCCGTTCGCGGAAATCCCCACAACCTTGGTTGGGGATACACGTTGAAGAGACTCATGGACGTGTCTTTGTCCTTCGGCTTACATCCGGCGGCCCGGCTGAACAGGCAGGTATAAAGGCGGATGACATCATCCTAACCGTTGACAAAAAACCCGTGGAGGGACTGGCCGATTTTTATCGGAAGGTTTGGTCCCTCGGCAAAGCCGGTGTTGATGTTCCACTAAGCATTCTGCATAATATCCAGATTCGCGATGTTGTGGTACAATCTGAGGATCGTCATCAATACTTCAATATTAAGACCAAAAAATAAACCAAAATTTTCAGTGCACCACTTGGACGCTGATCAAAGGTTTTAATTTATATCTTTTTAATTATGATACGATGTCTGCAAATCAGGGCAATCTCTGTATGCCTTGCCCTTTGCATATTAAGCTTTATTGCACTTCTGATGACACAAAACACCTATGCAAATTCTCTTGAGGGCTTACAGCAACGACTGCCAAAGCATGTAGACGCCTGGACCGCCGAACCCCAGGATCGCATCTTTGACAGAAAAACCATTTTTAGCTACATCAACGGCGGCGCCGAAGTATACAAGGCCTATAACATGCGCGAATGTTTATCTCGCCGTTACACAGCTCCCAATCGTCCGTTCATCATACTGGACGTTTTCGATATGGGCTCATCGCAAGATGCGTTCGGTGTTTTCACCCACGATACGGATGGCGAAGTTATCGATGTCGGACAAAATGCCCGCCTACGACCGGGGTGGCTGAGTTTTTGGAAAGACCGCTATTTTATTTCTATATATGCAGAAGAAGAAACTAAAGCGACTGAAAAAGCACTCAAAGAGATCGCCGGGCAGGTTGCAGCCGCCATCCCTAAAGAAGGCACAAAACCGGGAATACTGGCACGACTTCCGCTTGAGGGGTTGCAATCCGATAGCATCCGCTACCTGCACCATCCCATTGTGCTCAATTATCATTACTACCTGTCGGATGAAAACATTTTGAGTATATCCGCTGAAACGGAGGTGGCGTTGGCTGCGTATCAAGTTGGAAATCAGGAAGCCCGCTTGCTCCTTGTCTATTATCCTGAGCCGGAAAAAGCTATGCAATCCCAAGTCAGCTTTTTAAAACATTATCTGCCGGATGCGGATTCAACAGGCGCCGCATTATTGGAAGACGGCAAATGGGCTGCCGTTAAAAGAAAAAAACAACTTTTAACCATCGTATTGGATGCCGATAGCCGTGAGTTGGCTGACCGTCTTTTAAAGAGCGTTCAATAAGGAGTTTGATACAATGACAGAAAAAAAGCGGGTCATTACACGTCGTGATTTTATCCGTACCGGCTCGCGCGTCGTCATGGGCAGTCTTATGGGATTCCCATTCATCCGCAAAGCCGCCGGCCAAACTTCTGAAAAAAGTCGGGTGGTGCTGATACGGGATCAAAACGTGACGGCAGGCTATGGCTCATTGAAGGAGGAAATTCTCGCAGACATGTTGGATCAGGCAGTGGCTGCGCTGTTTGGTACCACAGACTCTGCCGCTGCGTGGCGTGAGATAGTTAAACCCGGCGATATTGTGGGCATCAAAAGCAATGTGTGGGGCTATCTGCCGACACCGGTACCCCTGGAGGATGCGCTTGAAAATCGCTTGCTGGAAGTCGGTGTCGATGCCAAAAGCATCTCGATCGATGATCGCGGCGTCAGGCGAGATTCGGTTTTTAAAAAGGCGAACGTACTGATAAATGTGCGTCCCATGCGAACCCATCATTGGTCCGGTTTGGGAACACTGCTAAAAAACTACATCATGTTTGTTTCGGCACCCTGGATGTATCATGGGAATGCCTGTGAGAAACTGGGCAGCATATGGCAAAAGCCGCATATCAAAGGCAAAACCCGCCTAAACATTTTGGTGATGGTGACCCCTCTGTTTCACGGCACAGGCCCCCATCACTTTAGCCGCAAATACACATGGCCGTATGGCGGGCTGGTAGTCAGTACTGATCCGGTAGCTGCCGATGCCACCGGCGCCCGTATCATGCAGGCCAAACGCAATGCGTACTTCGGGGAAAATAATCCTATCAGTCCCCGGCCTTTGCACATTGAAGCCGCGGACACCAAATTCGGTATTGGCAACAGCCATCCGGACCGCATCGAGCTGGTCAAGCTGGGCTGGCAAGAAGATATCCTGATTTAAACTCACCGCAAAGACGCAGAGGACGCAGAGAAGTTTTTTCTTTTTTTTCTGCCGTCTCAGCAGAAAGAAAAAAATACTTAACTCTGAGTTCCCCGTGTCTTGTGAATGGGCGGTTGACAAAAATAAAAATATGGAGTGAAACATGAATTTTAATAAACCCATCACGCGAAGAGAGTCTATTCGAAAACTGGTCAAACTATCCGGAAGCTTGGCATTTGCCGGTGCGGCGACCTGGCCTATTCAAAAGCCATCGGTGGCAAAGGCTGCTTCTGAAAATAAAAAATTTATGATCGAAGGCATTCGTCAAAACGAAGAATACTCAATCAAATCATTAACACGCACCGTATTCGAAGCCGCAGGTGGAATACACCGCTTTGTGTCGAATGGGGATGTTGTCGTTATCAAACCGAACCTCTCCTGGGCCAGACGACCTGAGTTGGCGGCAACGACCAATCCGCAAGTTCTGGAAGCGGTCATCGAGCTTTGTCAGGAAGCCGGCGCCAAACGGGTGCGAATCGCCGACAACACCATCCACGACGCCAGACAATGTTTTGCACTCAGCGGTGCCGGAATGGTTGCGAAAAATACCGGTGCGGATCTTATTTATCCCCGCTCATCGTTGATGCGAAAAATGGGGTTGAAGGGAAACCGCCTGGATATCTGGCCGGTTTATAAACCGCTGATTGAGGCCGATGTACTGATCAACTTGCCGGTGGCCAAACACCATTCTCTCAGTGGTCTGACCCTTGGCATGAAAAACTGGATTGGCGGCGTCGGCGGCAGCAGATGGTCCCTTCACCAGGATATCAACCAGAGCATCGTGGATCTGGCAAACTTTTTTCAACCTACTGTTACACTTATCGATGCCATCCGTATTATGACCAGAAACGGACCATCCGGAGGAAGCACATCCTACGTATCCTTCAAAAACACCTTGATTTTGAGCGATGATCCCGTGGCGGGGGATGCCAAAGCAGCATTGATGTTTAATCGCGAACCGACAAAAGTTGCATTCATTCGGATGGCTCAGCGACAGGGTTTAGGAACATATGACTTCGCCAAGCTCGATCAGCAAAAGGTGGTTTTGTGAAAGCGCGACATCTGGTTTGGCTGCGACGAACAATGCAAACATTGTTTCTGTGTTTTTTTCTATTCCTTCTTATTGAAAGCCGTCTCCCGCAAGATATCTATGTGGATTATTCCGTGGCGTTTTCTTCACAGCAGGATTTGCGACTTGACCAGCCGGTTGCCTTTTTCTTCCAGCTCGACCCATTGTTAGGGATTTCTTGCCTGCTATCCGGGTACCATCTGATTAAGGGATTTCTGTGGGGGCTCGCCATCGTCGTGTTGACTGTTGCTCTGGGCCGGATCTTTTGCGGATTTATTTGCCCGTTCGGAACGATTCACCATACCGTTGGCTGGTGCAAACCCGCTCTTAAGGGCAACCGCATGGTGCGGGCTAACCAAAAGAGTCCCGGTCAAAAAATCAAATATTTTAACCTGATCGTTTTGATAGTTGCTGCCATTGTCGGCCTGAATTTAACCGGTCTGATGGATCCGATTGCGTTTCTTTTTCGGTCAATCGCCTTGGCGATCCTGCCCGGCTTGGGAGTCGGGCTGCGCGCGATGTTTGACACCCTGGCCGCAAGCGACATTAAACTTGTCAATCTTTTCAGCTACGGTGCCGAAATTTTGCTTTCACCGATTTTCGGCTATAGTTTTCAAGTCTATCAAACCGCATGGTTTATTGGAATCCTTTTTCTGGTTATTTTGTTTCTGAACCGAATTCGTCCCCGCTTCTGGTGCCGGTTTCTTTGTCCCCTGGGTGCCCTGCTGGGCATTTTTTCCCGTTTCAGCATCTTGCGGTTGGTAAAACATCCGGAAAAATGCACAGAGTGTAATTTGTGTGTGAAATACTGTCAGGGTTCCGCATCTCCCCGTCCCGATCAGCACTGGGAAACCGCTGAATGTCATATGTGCTTTAATTGTTTCAATGTGTGTCCAGAGGATGCGCTTGGCTTTCGATTTAGCTGGACGCCCAAATTAACTAAAAAACCGGACATGGGTAAAAGGGCCATATTGGGCGGTCTTTTTGCCGGTTTCTCTATCCCCTTCTTGGGCAGACTCGACGGTCAGATTGACAAAGTATCTGATCCGCGGCTGATCCGGCCGCCCGGATCGCTGGCAGAAAACGATTTTCTCGAACTCTGCCAGCGGTGCGGCCAGTGCATGAAGGTCTGCCCCACCAATGCAATCAACCCAACCCTTGCCGAAGCCGGCATGGCCGGTTTTTGGACACCGCGCCTTATCATGACCCAGGGTTACTGCGAATATACCTGCACCCTGTGTGGTAGTGTCTGTCCTACGGGAGCCATTCAGGAAATAACCGGCAAAGAAAAGATCGAACAGCCGATCAAAATCGGCTCTGCATTTATTGACAGGGGCCGATGTCTTCCCTGGTCCGGAAACGCGCCCTGTATTGTGTGTCAGGAGGTTTGTCCCACCTCTCCCAAGGCCATTTATCTTAAAAAAGATGTTGTCAGTCGCCCGAGTGGTGAACAACTAGATGTGCAACTGCCGTATGTGGACCTTAAACGGTGTGTGGGTTGCGGTATCTGCGAAAACAAATGCCCGGTACGGGGATTGCCGGCCATACGAACCATTGCCGCCGGTGAATCACGATCCTTGAAAAATCAGATCTTGCTTTAACCTTTATTGAGCGAAGACGCTCAATTGGTAGTTATTCGCTATTATCAACGTGGTGAGCCTTGGTGTGTCGGTGCATAGCTGCCTTCCGCTTCAGTAGAAACAAGATTGGCATCTTGCAGGGCGTTTTTGACCGACTGATCGGCGTATTTCTGAATCCGGGGGTGCAACTGGTCGAGTTTCGTTCGCGGAATATTTTTAATGTTAGCCGGCAAATTGAAGTCTTTTATATTCGATTTCTTCAGTTTAGGGGTTCCGGAGCCAATTAAGACCACCGGTCGGGTTTCAAACACGGCAACCCCGATTTGAGCGTAGGCATGTATCCAAGCGTTATTGATTCCGATTTCACCGATCACCGTCCTTCGCGTAAACAGACCGTATCCCTGGAGCACAATGGGTTGGTTTGAAATTTTCCACGGACTTTCGCCTTTGTAACTTTTGACAATTATGATGACATCCAGATCATGTTCGTTGGCCACGTTTTCGATAAACTTGACCAGAGCCGATGAGACTCTCCTTTGGGTGAAGACAAAATTGAATTGATCGGAAAGCTGAGTCAGCCGAAATCGTGTTTGGGGGGAGTTAACAGGAATAACCACATACCTCGTATCGTTTTTCAGATTATCCTCCAATTTGGCTTCCAAATAGGCTGGAATATTCCAATCAACTTCATATTTTTTGCTAAAACTGTTGACTCGTAAGATGGTCACATGTTCATGGGTCATATATGGCTCCAGGCCGTTCACTATGCCAACCCGAGTGCCCGCTTGAAAGGTGCGTTTCGGTTGTTGGCCTGTCGTGCAGCCGAAAAATAGAAGGATTGCCGCCAGACTTAATATCACGTGCCGCATCAATGACCATTCCGGGCGCAGCACTGAAGGACTAAAAATTCCGGCTATAGGCCGGAGTGGTAGGGGTACACTCGTGCCCCGATTTTTGCATTTGTAACCGGATGCGAAGCCCCGCCGCGGCGGGATTTGAACAAAAACAATCATGAATTCTCCTTTTAGAGCCCAAAGAATTTTTTGAGCTGCTATACACTAAAAAAATAAAATATCTATTCATGGGAGGATCTTGTCAAGATAAACTTTATTTATTTTGATACCCTCACTTGCTATTATAGAGTTTGTGTCATATTAAAGTATAATAAGTATATGGAAAAAAGGCGGAGATGATGAAAATTTTTATTAAATCAGTATATGTTTGGCTCATTATTTTGTTAAGTATCGGCACGATCCACGCCGAAGATCTTAAGGACGGATTTATGGGCACCAAGTGGGAAACCGACTTGTCCGAAACAACTAATTTTTTAAAGCTAAATGAAACGGATGATGTCAGCTATTATGTAAATCCCACCGTAAAGTACATGATTAATGATATTACGATCTCTCAGTTGATTTATGGGACGTATTCGAATAAGTTTTTTGCTGTATTTGTTGATATCGATACGTATGACCTCTTCAGCAAGATGAAAGAATATCTCAGCGAAAAATATGGAAGCCCCAAAATGACGATTACAATTAATCCGGATCGGACCATCCATACCTGGAAACATCACGAGGCGAAGATAAAATTAAAACTTAATGAAGAATCCGGTGAAATGAAGCTGGCCTTTTATTACACCCCTTTGTCTACAAAACTGAATGAAGAGCGACTAGAAGCGTATCAGGCACGTCCAAGGCGTATTCGCGATAGGGTTGATCAAGAGAGAGCGTTGGAAACAATGGAACGAATGAGAGGCAGAAACTGGATGCGTTGAAATTTTCAGACGTACAGATAGCGATTTAGATGCTATTTCATTTTTGAGATGAGTGATGCATAAAAGGAGGTTGCATTAATGACAGATAGACAGAGGGGCATCGATGGATTTCGCTTTATGCCCCCTTCACTGCGGGCATGGATGACCAAAGACATCCCGTCGGAAGAATTTAGTGGTGATATCCCATGGACGCCGCTTAAAAAACCTTTAAACGAAACCACTTTTTCACTGATGACCTCTGCCGGCATCAGCTTAAAATCAGATCCGCCTTTTGATGTTGAACGCGAAAAGCGTGAACCGGACTGGGGTGACCCGACCAGCAGGGAGATCCCCAAAACGGCAACTCACGCCGATATTGATGTCAACCATCTTCACATTAACACCGACTACATTAAACAGGACATCAATGTCATGCTTCCATCGGCGAGGTTTCAGGAGTTTGAGAAGGAAGGCCTAATCGGCAGGCTGGCACCCACCTGTTATTCCTATTATGGGTTTCAGTTGGAACCGAAAGTACTTCTTGAGGAAACAATGCCCAAGGTTGCCGCCAAAATGCAAGAAGAAGACGTAGAAGCTGTCTTGCTGACACCAGCGTGACCGCTGTGTTGCCGGTCCGTTGGACTGGTCGCACGCTTCCTGGAAGAAAAAGGGTTTTCAACCGTAACGCTAACTATGATCCCTGAATTCCATCGTGAAATCGGAATACCGAGAGTTGCGGCTATTGAATATCCCTTTGGTCGCCCCATCGGCCAGGTAAACGATTGTGAAGGGCAAAGGCAAGTGCTCTTGGAAACCCTTTCTGTTTTGGAAAAGGCTCAAAAACCGGGCCAAGTTTTTAACCTTCCCTTTATATGGCCGGAGGAGCCAAAGAAGACAAACTGGCACCCGCCGGAAATATCTCCCATCGTCAAATTATTCCTTGATGAAATTAAGAAGGCTGGTGCAGATACAAGAAAATAAATCTAGCGATAAGGCGGAGATCAAATCATGCTCTACGGGGCCATGAATTTCCCGATAAAACCTGTCTTAAGCGAAATTGAAGAAATAGCGGAGTTGGGATTTGATTATCTAGAACTAGCCATGGACCCGCCCCTCGCCCACTATACCATCGTCCAGGAAAATAAAGAATTGATCCTAAAGGCTCTAGATGCCTATTCTATGCAACTTGTCTGTCATCTTCCGACCTTTGTCTCTATTGCTGATTTAACCGAGAGCATCCGCAAGGCATCGCTGACCGAAATGTTTAAATCGCTTGAAGTTGCTGCCGAACTGAATGCCTCGAAAGTCGTTTTGCATCCCGGCCACATCGGAGGACTTGGCATTTTTGTAGTGGAAATCTCACTGAAATATGGACTGGACAGCTTAGCGGCCATCATTGCAAAAGCTGAGCAACTTGGGCTTTGTGTGTGTCTTGAAAATATGTTTCCGAGAACAGGATCATTTTTTGAACCTGCAAATTTTGCCGAAATACTCGAACGCTTCCCGAAGCTCAAGCTGACCCTTGATACCGGACATGCAAACATCGGCAGCCCGCAAAGCGATCGGACACTCGGATTTATCAAACAATTCTGCCATCGCATCGGTCATATTCATCTGAGTGATAATTTCGGTAAAAAAGACGATCATCTCCCGCTCGGTGAAGGAACCATCGATTTTTATAACATTGCCAGATCGCTTAAAGATTTCGGATACGACGATACCATTACGCTGGAAATTTTTGCAGAAGATCGACGCAAGCTGCAGTCAAGCAAAGAAGATTTCGCTGCCATGCTCGCTGCGGTTTAACAAAGTCTTTTAGATTGGAAGCGTCCGACCCCACCGGAAAGGATTGAATGACATGGCCCTGCTCTTCATTGCTCCAGATCTAGAAATACCCCCTTATGTCGAGCAGCTTCTGACATTGGATCCGGAACTTGACATTCGGATATGGCCTGAAATCGGCGATGCGGATGACATCGAGTTAGCTTTAACCTGGAATCATCCGCTGGGTGAATTAAGGAATTTTAAAAATCTAAAGTGCATAGCATCCTTTGGTGCTGGAGTAGATCATATCCTGCGCGATCCGAATTTACCCCAAGGTGTGCCGGTTACCCGAGTAGTGGAATCTTCCATGCCCCAATTTATGAGCGAATATGTCATTTTAAGTGCGCTGAATTACTGCCGACAATTTGATATTTATAAAAATGATAAACTCGAAAAACGATGGCAACCTAGAATTCCGCTGTTAGCGCGCAATATTTGTATCGGTATCATGGGGCTGGGACAACTTGGCGCCGATGCAGCCACAAAACTGGTAAAATTGGGATTTGCGGTTTACGGTTGGAGTCGAACCCCAAAAACAATCCCCGGTGTTCTATCTTTTGCGGGAGATGATGCGCTGGCGGATTTCTTAACTCAGGCCAACGTTTTAATATGCCTTTTGCCGTTGACTTCCGCCACCAGAGGCATATTGAACCGCAATACTTTTAAAAAACTGCCTCCCGGTGCTTACATCATCAATGTGGCCCGCGGTGAACATCTAGTTGAAAAAGATTTACTGGACGCTTTGGAGTCCGGCCATCTGTCCGGTGCCTGTCTGGATGTCTTTAACGTCGAACCACTACCCGAGGATCATCCCTTCTGGAACCATCCGAATATTATGATTACGCCCCATATTTCCAGTTTGACCGACCCTAAAGCAGTTATGCCACAGATTTTAGAAAATTATTATCGAATGAAATCCGGCAACCCGCTGTTGCATGTGGTTGATGTTGAGCGCGGCTACTAGAAGCTACCCTGAAAGAAGTTAAAGAGGAGCGGGCGTGAAATAATTTACTCGGAAAGAAGCTTCAAGCGGGACAATAGCTCTTCAAATTCATTCGGTGGAATTTGTTCCCAGGAACTGGTGGGCGTAAACCAGAAAGTGGACTTCGCATCCGGTGCAAATACTTTTCCGGCTTGAAGCTCAGGCTGTTTGAGGCAATATTTGAATTCTTCTCCGAAGTCCAAAACGAGGTCCAAATCATCGTTTTCTTCAAGCAGTTCTATTATAACCATATTGCGGATTCGGCTGCGGCCTTTCAGGTATCGTTGGCCCTGCCGGTTCAAATAGACCTCGATGATCGTATTTTCCAGAGCTGCAGCAGAACCGTCCGGGGCCACTAAAAACGCTTGGTTAACAAGATATTCTCCCTCGGCAAAGGGTATCCAATTGGTCATTTCTGTTCCCTTTATGCAGAATAATAAAAAAAGCAGATAAAAACTTCTTTCTCCACAACTGAAAACGGACAATTAACAACGGACATTGAGCGGTTACACTCAGTGACCGTACAATCCATTCTTGACTCTTGATGTAAAAAATACTTAATTGTTTTTTCATCAACTCAATTATAAATAGCAAGTCACTCAAATTTTCAAGGTAAAAATTTTGGATATAGCTTTCGGCTATCATATTCGATAAATCAAAAAAATTCAAAATCGGCATGATGTCTGAGTTATGGGCCTTATCTTATATAGTATAGCCTTTCGTGAAAGCCCGATTAACCAAAATCAGGAGGTAAAATGTCAAAAGCCGTTTATGAGAATCTTTTCAAACCCAAACAATTAAATAAGCTCAAACTGAAAAACCGCATCACCATGGCACCACTATATCTTGGCTATGCAGCCCAAGGTGGTAAAATTTCTTCATTGCTCCTTGCGCATTACAAACTCATGGCCCAAAGTGGTGCAGCCATGGTGGTGGTAGAAAATGCAAGTATCACAGTGGCGGGCAGCGGATCTTCCCATACCCTTCGCTGTGATCATGATCGATATCTAAACGGCTTGTCTGAGCTTGCTCAAATCATCAAGAATCAAAAATGCTGCGCTGCTTTGCAGATCAATCATGCCGGACGCTTTGCCTATACATCCGAGCCCGTTTCTGCTTCTGAAGTTGCCGCGTTTGGAAAAACACCGCGCCGCTTGTTAAAAAGAGAGATCATCGCCATTCAAAAGCAATTTGCTAAAGCTGCTCTGAGGGTTAAAAAGGCCGGTTTCGATCTCGTGGAACTTCACGGCGGCACCGGTTATTTGCTCAGCCAGTTTGTGTCGCCCAGAACCAATAAACGCACAGATGCATATGGCGGATCAATCGAAAACCGCAGTCGATTCCCACTGGAGGTTCTCAAAAGGGTCAAAGATAGGGTCGGAAATTTTCCGGTTGGTTATCGTTTTCTGGCACATGAGTGGCTGCCGGACGGTCTAAAACCCGAAGAATCGGTGGTACTGGCAAAAGAGTTGGCTAAAAACGGCGTCGCTTATTTATCGGTTATGGGCGGAACATACGAATCGTTTTTTCTGCCGGAAGTTATCAAAAAGTCTCGTAAGCCTGGTTATATGGTTTCCCTTGCGAATGCCGTCAAGAGAGAAGTCAACGTGCCGGTTATTGCTGCCGGACGGATTTCAACTCCTGCCCGGGCGGAATCCATTTTGAAAGATAAAAAAGCCGATCTGATCGGTTTGGCCCGCATGCTCTGGGTAGATCCTCAATGGCCGTCAAAAGCACGAGAAGGCCAGGATCAGGCGATCATTAGGTGTAGCCCCAAATGTGATGTCTGTTTTCAAATGGTAATGAAGGGAAAACCCGCCTTTTGCCCGCGATGGCCGAAAGAAAAACGCAATGCATATCAACAGATGCCTACGGGTAGTTAAAAAGCCGTATTTAAACGAAAATAGCTGAAATGAAGCCAATGACCTATTGGCGCGTGCCCGAAAAATCCGCTCAGGCATTAATGAGTAATCAAGGAGACATTGTCATGTTTAAAAAGCTCACAGAAAAACTCTTCGGAAAGAGACCGATTGCTCAACAGCAGGATGGATTCTTTTTAAATGTTCGCTGCAGCGACTGTGGCGAAGAATTCAACCTTTTCATAAACAAACAATTTGAGCTGGTTCAAAATTTCCGCGAAGATGGAAGCGTTGACTATTTATTAAAAAAAGAGATTTACGGCGTTGGATGTAGGAATCATATCCTTGTTACAATGGAATTTGATGGTAAAAAGAACCTCAAATCAAAAAAAATTGAAAATGGTGAGTTTATCGAAGAGTGAAGATAGCTCTTGATTAAGATCAAGCATGCACGAAACGTTCTTTGTGGAAATTCATGCAACCTTCAAAAAAATCGCCTTCCAAGCTTCGTATCTTTTACGGCTGGTATATTCTGACCGGCTGCTTTTTCCTCCTCTTTTTTCAATCCGGAGCGCGGCATTCCTTTGGCGTGATGTTTAAACCCATGATTGCTCAGTTGGGCTGGGATCGGGCTTCTATTTCACTGGCTTTTTTTCTGAATATGACCATCTTTGCCCTTACACTGACGATAGCCGGAAGATTTTATGATCGCTACGGCCCGAAATGGATCATCTTCATCTCAACGCTATTTCTCTCTGCAGGCTATGTCTGCATTTCGTTCATCGACACCTTGTGGCAATTTCATATCTATTACGGCATCCTCGCGGCCATCGGAGTCGGCGGTGCGTCTGTCCCCTTTGTGGCAGCATTAACGAGCAAATGGTTTGAAAAGCGCCGCGGTTTTGCCATTAGCCTGGCACTGACCGGCAATTGTATCGGCCAGTTTGCATTGGTCCCGCTATTTACTATTTTTGTAATAAAATACGACTGGAGAGTATCGTATATCCTCATCGGATTAATCATTTTGGTGGTAAACACAATTCTCGCTTTTGCAGTCATCAAAGGAGATCCGCGGGACTTTGGATTAAAACCATGGGGTCATGCAGACCAAAAAAAAGTCCGGTACGAAACGGAGCGGCTGATTGCAACGCAGGCACCCAAGGATCTCGGTCTGAAAGATGCAATGCGCACTTATTCCTTTTGGCTTTTTTTAATCGTTATGTTCATATGCGGTAGTGGAGATTTTCTCGTCACCGCACACTTAATTCCGTTGGTTACCGATTATGACATTTCCCCCACTACGGCCGGCAATATGCTGGCCTGGTTTGGACTGATGAGTATGGGGGGCATCTTGGTGGCCGGGCCGGTTTCGGATCTGATTGGAAATAAGATACCGATCGCGCTCACCTTTGTCTTGCGGATATTCTTGTTTCTTTTGATTCTGAAATACCAGAATTTGATATCTTTCTATTTGTTTACGATCGTTTTCGGGTTTACGTTTCTGATAACCGCTCCACTGACAGCAACATTGGTCGGCAGACTTTACGGCTTTGGCCATGTCGGTTTGCTTACAGGCTTTATCACCACCGTTCACCATTTCGGCGGCGGGTTTTGGGCCTTTATGGGAGGACTGGTCTTTGATCGCACCGGAAGTTATCAAATGATTTTTATCTGTTCAGCTATATTGGCGTTGATTGCCTTCATCTGTAGTATGTTTATAAAAGAAAAAAAGCATCACATCGTTTGATTGAGGTCAATGATCCTTTCGATCCAGTCGGTACAACGGAGTGGGGCGCTTTTCTGAAGTGATGTAAATAGATTTGCCGTTCGGACTGAAGCACAGCGACTCTGACTGCCGTAACCCGGGCATAACGATTAATTGCGGTGATCTTTGAAAGACTGCCGGCCAGGTTTCATGCGCCAGGCGTCGATAAAGGTAACCGTTTTTATAGGTCAGGATTGCTAAAATCAAGCCATCAGAGGTAATATCCATTGAAGTTGGTTGCGAGCAAAAGCGCCCGCATTTCAGCTCTTCAATTAGATTTTGCGGGGTGGGTTGCGGTATATTTCTAATTTCGGCAATCCGGCGGGCAATGTGCAATTTTTGGTTGCCTGCGGGCATCAGCGGCAGCGCATACAGCATCGGCGGCACCCTGCGTTTGCTGAGCATCAAAATTTTTCTGTTTTGCGGATCGACAGCAACACTCTCACAATCCTGAGGACCATCTTCATAGACAAAGCGAATGCGATGTTCCCAATCCAGTACGCTGCGAATACCGGAACCCCCTCGTGAGATTTCAGGCTCCGGGACAATATATAAAAAATACTCCTCCCGCTGCGCTTGGTTGTCGCCGACATCGGCAATCAGTAAATAAGAGGTATTGCCAAAGCGGTAAGCGCTGAGGTCTTCCCAATCCACATTCTGTGCGTTACGCAGGCGGAACCCGCCGATATCTGCGCCGTCCATGCCAACGGCGAAGACATACGGTTTATGTCCCCCATCGTTGACGATCCACAGGACATCTTCATTCAATCGTGATACTGCTATTCCGCTGGCTTCAGAGATTTCCGCATTTTCCAAATGACCGAGAAAAACGCCATCACTGTAAGGCGCCTTTTGTATGGACCAACTTAAGCCTGTATCTGCAACGTGAATTGTACAGCCGCTATAAGCTATTGATACGAGTAGCAAAAGGGAAGTAACGCGGGTAATGATCCGAATCGAATTTTTGCATACTTTTAGCTGATAGTATAAGGTGCGGGAGGCCATAAGTTGATTGATGATGACATTAAGTTTAACACTTATAACCGTTCACGGGTTCAGGGTTCATAGGTTCACTGTGGTATTCCCTGCATTGCCCGATGTATTTTCAAATGAAATAAACCAGGTCGGTTGCAACTAGACTAAGGTCAAAACAGCTTCAAATCTTTCCAGAGCCCAATCAATTTCTTCTTTTTTAATCACCAGCGGCGGCGTGATCCGGATGGTGTTCTCATGGGTTTCTTTGCAGAGCAATCCATGTTTTATGAGCGTTTCACAATACTTTCGCGCACCTCCGACATTTGCTGTAAGCTCAACCGCCAACATGAGACCCTTGCCGCGGACATCTTTTATATGCGGACCTTTAATTTTTTCTTTCAAAAGAGATAAAAAATACTTGCCCATGGTAGCTGCATTTTCAATCATGTTCTCTTCAACCAGAACCTTAAGGGCGGTTCTGGCAATCGCACAGGCCAGCGGATTGCCCCCGAAGGTGCTGCCATGTTCTCCGGGCCGCAATACGTCCATGACTTCTTTGTTGGACAATACTGCTGAAATGGGATAGTAGCCACCGGAGAGGGCTTTTCCAATGAGCGTCAAATCAGCTTCAATGCTGTCGTGCTCTTCGGCCAGCAGTTTGCCGGTGCGGCCCAAGCCGGTTTGGATCTCATCTAATATGAGAACCACGTTGTGCTTCTCGCAGACAGCCTTGGCATCTTTCAGATACCCGGCGGGAGGAATGATTACGCCGGCTTCACCCTGTATGGGTTCCACCATAAAGGCTACCGTGTAGGGGGTTATGGCTGCTTCCAATGCGTTTGCGTCCCCAAATGGAATGATCTTAAATCCCGGAGTAAAGGGTCCAAAATTTTCCCTGGAACTATCGTCAGTACTAAAGCCGACAATCGTAATCGTGCGGCCGTGAAAGTTGTTTTCACACACAATGATTTCAGCCTGATCCTGAGCAACGCCTTTGACCTTATATCCCCACTTGCGAACCGCTTTGATGACCGTTTCCACCGCCTCAGCACCGCTGTTCATAGGCAATATCTTGTGTGAATGGGTCAGCTCACACAGCTCCTTATACAGCAGCCCCAATTGATCATTGCGAAATGCACGGGAGGTCAGCGTAAGTTTTTGTGCCTGTTCCATCATGGTTTTCATAATTTTGGGATGACAATGCCCTTGATTCACCGCTGAATAGGCTGCCAGGCAGTCCATGTATTTATTGCCATCCACATCCCAAACCCACACACCTTCGCCGCGGGCTAAAACGACATCAAGCGGCTTATAATTGTGGGCACCAAACTCCTCTTCTAAATTGATAAAAAATTGCTGATCCATCATTAAACGTCCTTTATTTTCGGTTCAATTTGGAAAGCAACGATGATTTATTATTTCACAATAGTATCTCTTGGTCAACTTAGCATCAGTTGCGACTACACCATTTAAAATAGACGCTCAAATCAAAAAGTCAGATTAACACTGATTGATTAGAAAAAATTATATTTTGCGTTCAATATACTCTGTAAAACAGAGCACATTGCATCTTGAAAAAATTTTTTGTTGTTTATTAGTCAAAAAAAAGCTAAATTTAACCGAAATTGTTAGTATCCTATTGTGCAGATACAACCTCTTTTATCCAGATCTTGAAGTTCCTGCTGTTCATAGAATCACAACATAAATTTATAACCAGCTTAATCACTATTTTAAATTTTTAGATTAAGGAGGTCCGGCATGAACGTCAACCGGCGCGATTTCATTAAAGGATCTCTTATACTGGGCGGCTCCCTGCTTTTTCCGTTTAATTCCACATTTGCGACACAAATCAAAGAAAAGCAATGGTTCCCAGCATACGGGAAGTTGGAAAATGAAGGCAAATTGGCTCAACGGGTGGAGGAAGCCTATTCAATTTTTGAAGAATGCCGACTCTGTCCCCGACAGTGTGGGGTGAACCGGCTAAACGGTGAACGCGGTTACTGCAAGGCACCATCAACCGTGATGATCTATTCCGCGCATCCTCATTTCGGTGAAGAAATCTCACTGGTGGGAAAAAACGGGTCTGGAACGATCTTTTTTTCGAACTGTAATCTGAGGTGCGTTTTTTGCCAAAACTGGCCGATTTCCATTGAAGGCCAGGGAAGGGGGTTTACCGACGAACAACTTGCCCAAATGATGCTTCATTTACAAAAAATCGGCTGCCATAATATCAATCTGGTTACACCCACCCACGTCATGCCGAACATTGTCAATGCCACTCGAATCGCTTTTAAAGATGGGCTGCGTATTCCGCTGGTATACAATACCAGCGGGTATGAACGGGTTGAAATATTAAAGCTCCTTGATGGCATTGTGGATATCTACCTGCCGGATATGAAATATATGGATGCCGATAAAGCCGCCAAATTTTCATCCGGCGCATACGATTATCCTGAAGCTGCAAAAGCCGCTATTATTGAAATGCACCGGCAGGTTGGCATACATCAGGTCAATACGCATGGAATTGCCACAAGGGGTGTAATGATCCGCCATCTGGTCATGCCCAATCGGGTGGCCGGAACAAAAGCATTTGTCAGGTGGGTCGCCGAAAATCTTCCCAAAACCACTTACGTCAATATCATGCATCAATACCATGTGGATTACAAAGCCTTCGAATATCCCGAAATTTGGCGTGCCATTACGGTAGAGGAATACTTGGAAGCAATGCAATGGGCGCAGGAATATGGTTTGAAAAACCTGGACCCCAAATCGCTGGTGATCAGGGATTTTTTTGTCCAACATGAAAAGAAAAGGGGGTCATAGAATTTTTATTAGAATTCGGTGAAAATTTTGTCAATTCGTTTGACGACAACCATTTGAAAATAAAGAAAAATTGATAAGTTCAACGTGTTGAAGTGAAACAAATGGGTGGCAGATTTGGAAAATACGGCGATATCAAAAGAAAAACCAAAATCCGTCAAAGCGGAATTTTTGGAAAAAAGGATTCCAAATTGATCCCCAAAACGCAAAAAAGTCGGCGGCCCAAAGCAAAAGCAAAGATCCAAAAAAAATCCGCTTAACCTCTACTTTCATTAGGAGATGCGATCATGACCATCGAATGGGTCAAAAATGAAAGCATGTATCGCGCGGACATCATCGATCGGTTGTTTCAACATCGCCTCAATTACATGCGGAATTCAAAAGATAAGGAGAACCCGTCAGGATGCGCTTCCTTGAACAAATACCGCTTGCCGGGATCATCGCCTACATGATCGTGGGGAAAGCATTCCGGTTTGAAGCCGGTTTGATGCGAATGTCCACCCTAATTCTTACAGTTGGAGTTGCGGCCACTATTTATCTGCTCAAACGTAAGGATCAAGCATCTCCGATCCATAAAGGGATGTTCGCCTTTTTGCTTCTCGCCGGATTGGCGGTCTGGATCTGGCCCGGAGGTGCAGGTCAGGTTTTTGCGAAATATCCGGCCGCGGCGCTGTTTACTGTTTTATTCCTGGTTGCCGTGGGACCGCCGATTTTGGGTCGCAAAGTCTTTACCATGTATTTTGCTCGTAAAACCACGCCTGCAGAGGTATGGGAAACCGTCATTTTTAAAACGATCAATCATCAGTTAACCGCACTCTGGGCGGGGCTGTTCCTTTGTGGCACGGTTTCCGGTATGATACCCGAAGTTTTTGACCTTCATGGTCCTTTTTATGAAATTATCTTCGAAGGCCTTTTGCCTGCAATTTTAATGCTGGGCATAGGAGCACCGGCCAATAAATACTACCCGATTTACTATCAGCGTAAACTGGGTCTGACGCCGGTCGGCAATGGTAGCCAGATTAATAATACGAAATCCGAGTCGGATCCGAATTAACAATGCCGGGCTAAGATCTAAACTGTCACTTCGACCCAGGAAAAAAGGCGGTTCTAAAGTGATGGACGTATAACGTGAAAGATATCCATTGGCTGAAGATTCAGCAGTTTTAGTGGCGTGTAGCGATCGAATTGATACCAAGCGTTTGAGTTTAATCAAACATCTCTAAATAAATAGCAAATAAAAAGTTAGAATTTGACAGAAGGTTGGCCACAATTTATAATTAATAAAAAAACATAATTTTTCAAAATATTATTAATCCTGAGTGGCAATTTTTAACAAAAGGGGGCTCTTTGGAGTTCCCTTTTTTTAACTCAAATTTAAAGGAGACGATTCAATGCATTTCACAACGGTCAAACGCGCAATATTGATAACTATGGTATTCGCTTTCCTGCTTGTTTCTTCTCGGGTCTGGGCTCAAGAGAAACAATCCTCCAATGAAAAGGTTGCCGTAGTCAATGGAGTTACAATCACCAGCATGGAGTACGAAAGAGAATTAAATTTCTACCTGGAAGAGGCTTCCCGCAAGGGGCAACAAATTCCGGACTTCATGCTGCCAAAAATCAAAAACGACCTCCTAGAAAGCCTCATTGCCCGTGAGCTGCTCTATCAGGAAAGCCAAAAAAAGGGGATTAAGATTGATCAAAAGGCAATTGCAGACCAATTAAAAACCATCAAACAACGATTCCCGAGTGAAGCCGAATTCGACAATGCCGTTAATCGGATGGGTATTTCAAAAGCGGATATCGAATCCCAGATTAAACGCAATATGGCCATCCGAGAACTGATGGATAAACAGGTTACAAAAAAGATTGTCGTCACCGACGAGGAAACAAAAGCTTACTATGACGACAACCCAAGTTTATTTAAAAAACCGGAGCAGGTTAGAGCCAGACATATATTAATCAAAGTCGATGCCGCGGCAACCGAAACCCAAAAAGCCGAAGCTCGAAAAGAAATACAAGAAATTCAACAAAAATTGAAAAACGGTGAAGATTTTGCCGCCCTAGCCAAGGAATTTTCTCAGGGCCCCAGTAATGCAAAGGGGGGTGATTTAGGCTTCTTCGGGCGTGGACAAATGGTGAAACCCTTCGAGGACACAGCTTTTGCGTTGAAGCCAAATGAAATCAGTGATATCGTTGAAACCCAATTTGGTTATCATCTTATAAAAGTTGACGAAAAAAAGCCGGAGGAAACCCTCGCTTATGCAGAAATAAAGGACCGATTGAACCAACATCTCAAACGACAAAAAGCGGAAAAGAAAGCCGATACATATATTGATACGCTTCGACAAAGTGCAAAGATAGAAAAATATCTATAATTTAAACTAATTAGCAGAAAGGAGGAGATTCCCAATGGCCCTTAAGGCTACCTGGTACAGTCAAGCCTGTTTTTTGATTGAAGCTGATCAGACAAAAATACTCATTTATGAAGCTTATCGGCGAGGAAGGTATTGACTTAACCATTTTACCATGGGGCCCGAAGATGCCCTGCGGGCTGTCAAACTCATCGAACCGAAGCAAGTTGCTCCTTTTCATTACGATACGTTTGATGTCATCAAACAAGATCCGCAAGCCTGGGCGATACTAGTAGAAAAAGAAACGTCGACCAAAGTGAGGGTGATGAAGCCGGGAGATACGCTTGAGCTATAAAATTAGACGAGTTGCGGCGGGCTGTTTTGATTCTCGAGGCATATTCAATGATCAGCTCGCTTCATATTTTTGAAGGTCGACAAATTCATGGCTGTGCTGCTTGATATATTCATACATAACTATGGAAGCAGCAACACTGACATTAAGACTCTGTACTTGCCCAAATTGTGGAATCTTCAACGATTTTACATCACTAAATTCTTCTTTGCCGAAACTGATACCAAACTCCTCGTTGCCAAAAACAAACGCACTTCGTTCAGGCAATTCTAAAAATGGCAATTTTTCACCAACTTCGGGCTCCAACGTGTATAAAGCATAGTTTCGCTGAGTAAGTTCTTCATGGCAGCTCTTAAAATCCTTGTGGAATTTGGCCGGAACATATTTAAATGAACCTTTAGCGGGGGCAGGATCAAAAAAATGGGTTCCGATCACATGAACTTCGCAAGCGCCAAATGCATCCGCACTTCTGAAAATTTTTCCAATGTTAAATGCCGGCTTTAAGTGATCGAGCACAACAATAAATTCGTGAACTCCGGGATTTGCCAGCAGATTAGCCCGCTTCTGTTTCTCAAAACGCTTAATCGCAGATATTCTTTCCTTGCGCCAAAGCCTTCGAATCTCCCTCAGGCCCATACCATCAAACCTTTTTAAACACTAAAGTCGGTTTTAAAAATATGTTCCATTACATCTCTGTTATTTGACGTGATGACATAAAATTGGCAGGAAATATACAAATTTGGATCGTATTTTGCTGGTCGTCTTTAGGCTGCCAAAAGTTCAGCAAGAAACCGAGGCATTAAAACGGATATCGATTTGATCATCAGGACGATACGGCCATTTTAGATTTTCTCCGTTGTTTATTGTGTTTTCGTTTTTGGCGCCGCGCTTCCCACTCCGGATAGAGATTCGGATAGGTTTTTTTCCAGGGTCTTTGAAACCAAATCCATTGATCCGGATATTTTCGAATCATATCTTCCATAATATCGACCATTTTTTGGGTATTGACTTGCAGATCACGACGCAGGTCGTTTGTCCGTTCCAGTTCTAATGGAGGATAAATATGGACGATATGCGTTCCATTGGCATCACGAGAACCAAATATGGGTATAACCGGGCTCTTGCATCGAATCGCGCTCAGAGCAACCGCGAGGGTTGTGGTGGCTTTTCGATTGAATAGAATAACTTCAACTCCCTGTTTGTATCTGCTTTGATCAATTGTCACCACAAGCGCTTCCCCATGGCGAAGGGTTTGCATCATTTTCTGCCATGCACCTTTTTTGAAAATAACTTTGTTGCCTAAGCGAGTCCGTAAATGATCAATAAAATTGTCAAGCCACTTGTATCCAACATTTCTAACCACAACGGATATTGGCCTCCCAAAATAACAGCCTAAATATTGGAGCCCTACTTCCCAATTTCCCATATGGCAAGAGATGATTATCAAACCTTTTTGCTTATTTTTTAAGGTATTAATTGAGCGTTCGTCCCCTTTAATTCGAAACATTTCCAAAAGATCTTCTTCGGGCATAACCGCTGAATGGATTATTTCCAACGCGGTTATTCCGGCGTTTTTGAAAATCCGTTGACTCAAATTTTGGATACGCGTGCGGGACCACTCAGGAAAGCAAAATTGTAGATTGCGTCTCACAAGTCGTCTGTGAGGAACATCCAAAAAATACAGGCAAATTCCCAATAACTTGCCCAGCTTTACGATATAAGACCTGGGAATATGTACAGTAAAGTTTCTTGATCCGCTGTTGTTGCCATTGAATCTTAGGTCTTTATCTTGGTTCTGATCTGAGTTTATTAATAACATGGTTTAAATAATATTTTCCAGTTGATAAAGTTGGCAGCCAGAAGCTCTTTTCAGATAAAAGAACTAAGAAGACTAACAAGGATTTTTTTGTTCGTCAATGATTTCAAGGCATTTCAATGATAGTTTATCATACTAAATCTAAATTTTGGTTGCAAATTCGACTTTTTATGATTAAAAATATTTCACAACGGACCACAAACCACGGACAACTAATAAATTGAATTCTAATCCAATCACAATTAAATTTTGATTAATTTTATGAAGGTGATGACCGATGAACCCGAAGCAAATAGAAAAAATACAGAAAGAAATTCGCAAAAGGGCTTTTCAACGAAAGGATTTTCTTCGCCAGGAAAAGGAAAAGATACGGACAACTCAATACACTTTAACCGCTTTACAAGAAGTAATAGGGTTGCCTCGTGAGGAGTTGGAATCTATTGCCAATGAGGTAAGGTATGCTTCCAAACCGTATGAGAGGGATTTTTTTTCGATTAAGAATCAATTTTTAATGGTATTTGGTTCCTTTGGATGCCTTATATTTCTCATTGGCATGCTGATTTTATGGATATTCTAAACCGGGGATCAAATTCTTTATAAATACTCTTATTATTGATGTAAAATTTTTCTCCCAAACTGGGATAACTAATTATATCCCTCACCCGGAAGGCTTGCAGGCTGGGGCCTTAAATCCACCCGAACCGGTCGCAATCCCCTGGGCTCTCACACAACTGGCAGACATCAGCTTTTCCACATCCGCACACCGGCATTCGGGGCACTTCGGAGCAGGATCGTTGGAGCTTAATACAAGTTCCTCAAAACAGTGACAGCACGCCTTGCATTGATATTCATATATTGGCATTGGTGCACCCTCTCAAAACTTTTCTTATATAGTAGTTTTTATCCCTGGATTGTCAAGAGATATCAAGATGGTTTTTGACTGAAAAATTCCAAGCAATATCAAACATAGGAGAATAAGATTGCGGAAAATTTATGTCGATGCTAACAAGTACATTCAAGCGAAATCATCAGATTTTTCAATAATCAGTTTATTAAAAAAATTGCTAAAATCATATCAAAAATGAATTTATTTAGTGGGATTGCCTATAACTTGCGGGGTTTGGGGATGGGGCTGAGAACCCCTAAGCTCTTGTTATTAGGTCTTATTCGTATTGTTGCCGTCATCATTCTCACAATTTTGGCTGCAAGCCTGATCCTTGCATACCATCAGGAGATATTAGCGCTGATGTGGTCCAAACCTGAAAGCCGATGGATTCTCTGGCTGTGGCATGTGTTTTCTTGGTTTCTTTCACTGGTGCTTGTGGGATTATCTGCCGTTATGTCCTATTTGGTTTCCCAAATCCTATTCAGTGTATTCATCATGGATCAAATGTCCAGAATTACGGAAAAAAAAATTACCGGTCATGTCAAAGAATCCCACAACATACCTCGGCTGCAACAATTTTTTTATCTCATTAAACAGGAAATCCCCAGAACCACAATCCCGGTCTTACTCACCCTTTTTCTCATTTTAGCCGGCTGGCTGACACCTTTTGGTCCAATTGTGGCACTTATTTCGAGCGCATTGGCAACGATTTTTTTGGCCTGGGATAACACCGATTTGGCTCCGGCAAGACGGCTTGAACCTTTTAAAAAGCGCTTCAACATCCTAATGAGCACCCTGCCCTTTCATTTAGGTTTCGGACTATTGTTTTTAATTCCGGTACTGAACATTCTTTTTCTTTCTTTTGCACCGGTGGGAGCCACCTTGTATTTCATTGAAAAGCAAAATGCACCCAATACACACTAGGCTTTTGCTTGCCTTATAGTTTTGATCATTTGAAGGTTCGAATTTGGAATTTGTTTTCCTGCAAAAAAAATACTCCCCTTGACCAAACGGTAATAAAAAAAGCGGCTGAAAAGCATCTGGTCAACAGCCCGTTTAGCTATAACCGGTGCGAGGCATGGTTAAGGATTAGACCTCCTGTGAAGAAGACCATAACTTGCCCTACCCCTTTGACACCCCAGAAAAATTATAATATATCTCATTTTACCGGGACCAAAATAAATTTGAAGCAATCATTTAGCTACTGAAAAACGGGTAAATTATGCAGGAGATTCGTTTTCATGGCCGCGGCGGGCAAGGAACCGTGGTGGCCTCGATTTTGTTGGCAAAGGCCTTTTTCAGCGCCGGATACTATGTTCAGAGCTTTCCCTTATTTGGCGTGGAAAGACGGGGAGCACCGGTGGAAGCCTATTTGAGGCTGGACAAAAAGAAAATCCTGATTCGCAGCAACGTTTATACACCTGATCACCTAATTGTTCAGGACGCCAACCTGCTGCAAAATATTGATGTGGCCAAAGGGCTTAAACCGGAAGGCTGGATTTTGATTAACGCTCCGGATCCGCCTAAGCATCTGGATACTTTTTCGGGTTTCCGACTGGCCCTGGTTGATGCCACCCGCATTGGTTTGAAAAACAATCTAGGCACCCGCACCCAACCCATTATTAACACGGCTATGATTGGTGCGTTTGCACGCATCATGGGCGAGCCGTCCATGGAGATGATTGCAGGGGCGATAAAAGAAGACATCGCCATCCAGCCTGAAAAAAACATACGGGCAGCAGAACAGGCCTATGCAAGTGTGAATCTCTATGGGAAAGTAGATTAGGTAGAGGCGGAAATGAAAAAAAAGCAAACTTCTAAAGATCAACTTCCACTGTTCATACCACGTTCCAACACCTCGACGCAGATCAACAAAACCGGTTCCTGGCGATATTTTCGGCCGCTTTACGAAGAAAAGACCGCGCCGTGCAGTGCGGCCTGCCCGGCCGGTGAGGACATACCCCGTATCGAAATGTTGGTTTCACAGGGATTGTTTAAGAAAGCCTGGGAGACCATCCTGGATGAAAACCCGTTGCCATCTATTTGCGGACGGGTCTGTTTCCATCCCTGCGAAAAAGCCTGTAACAGAGGTGAGCTGGACGAACCCATCGCGATCCACAGCCTGGAGCGCTTTATCGGTGAAAGCGCCATTTCAAGTAGCAAATCTGCTGATCTCAAAAAACTGCCGAACAACGGAAAAAAAGCCGCTATTGCGGGAGCCGGTCCGGCAGGTTTGGCGACAGCTTATTTTTTGTCTCGTCTGGGATATCAATGCGATGTCTTTGAAGCTCAATCTGAACCCGGTGGTATTCTGCGCTGGGGCATTCCCGCCTATCGACTGCCTGAAGATACGCTCAAAAAAGAAATCAAACGAATCGAAGATCTAGGCGTACACATTCATTGCGAAACGCCGGTAACCGAAGCACTCTTGCAAAAAATCAATCAAAAATACAATGCACTTTTTATCGGCTGCGGTTATGGTCGGCCGATAAAGCTCAGGATTCCCGGAGAGGAGTCGGCCCATGACGGGTTGAGATTTCTACATCAAATCCGCACCGGTGGAAAGGTTGCCCTTCAAGGAACGGCGGCGGTTGTTGGCGGCGGTAACACCGCCGTTGATGTTGCCCGGACTCTGAAACGGTTGGGGGTAAAGCCCATCATCGTATACCGCAGACGCAGACAGGATATGCCGGCTTTTGAGCCTGAAATAGAAAGGGCCCGAAAAGAAGGAATAGAGCTCATGGAACTGCTGACACCCATCCGCATCGAAGAAGATCCCGGCAGTACATCAAAATCCGATTCAAGTTTTAAAATGACATTACAAAAAATGAAAGTAAGCACCAAAGAAATCCGCGGCCGGGCAAGGGTGATACCGTACGGTGAAAAAACAAAGACTTTGCAGGTTCAACACATTTTCATTGCCATCGGTGCAGAAGCGGAGGTACTGTGGCACTTACCGTCGGCCAAAAATAATAACCAATTGACGTTGAGCCATAGCACAATTATTGAGCAGGAAATACCGGTGGTCTTCGGCGGTGATTTAACCAACGAAACAAAGAGGGTTACCGATGCCATTGCCTCCGGCAAACAGGCGGCCATTGCTTTAGATGTTTATTTTAAAAAAGGATGGGATTCAATTGAAGAAAGTCTTGTAAACTGCCGGGTGGGAGGCGGTCCGGCACTTTCAATGGCAGCCTATCTAAATGAAGAACGAAATAACAGAAAGCCGCATATCGTATCATTTGATGAAATTAACTCCGATTATTTCCAGTCCGCACCGCGCGTAATTTCTCCGACGCTTTCCCCGGATCAAAGCGTCCGGTCATTTTCTGAAATCGAAGCAACTCTGTCAAAGCGCGCAGCCACCCAAGAAGCCGAGCGGTGTTTTAACTGCGGCATTTGTAATTCCTGCGATTATTGCCGCATTTTCTGTCCGGATGTGGCGGTGATGGTCGAGGAAGCGGAGCGATATATCAATCTGGATTACTGTAAAGGATGCGGAATCTGTGTAACCGAATGTCCTCGCAATGCCATGGCCCTGGAGGAGGAGAAAAAATGAAAAAGGTTTTGGAAGGAAGCCACGCCGTATCCGAGGCAGTTCGACTGGCGAGAGTGCAGGTGATATCCGCCTATCCCATCACACCTCAAACGCACATTGTGGAAGCCATATCGGAGTATTGTGCCAACGGAACCCTGAATGCGCGCTTCCTGTGTGTGGAAAGCGAACATTCCGCTATGGCAGCCGTAATCGGTGCAGCCAGCAGTGGGGTGCGGGTCTTTACAGCAACCTCTTCCCATGGTCTTGCATATATGCATGAACTGTTGCACTGGACCTCGGGAGCCCGTCTTCCCATTGTAATGGCGGATGTAAATCGAGCCTTGGGACCGGGATGGAACATCTGGCTCGATCAAACCGACAGCCTTTCCCAGCGTGATACCGGATGGATACAGTTATACTGTGAGGACGGTCAGGAGGTCCTGGACACCACCCTTCAGGCCTTTCGATTGGCGGAATCCGTCAATCTTCCGGTGATGGTGGTATTGGACGCCTTTTTTCTCTCCCACACGTATGAACCTGTGGAAGTGCCCGATCAGGAGCAAGTGGACCAATTTCTTCCTCCGTTATCTCCTCGCATTCAGCTGGATACGGCCAATCCCTTTGCCATCTATCAGATGGTAGCTCCCAGCGCCTATATGGAAATGCGTTACAATATCCAAGTTGCAATGGAACAGGTGACAAGCCGGTTTAGCGAAATAGAAGATGAATTCGAGGCCATCTTTGGCAGAAAACATGGACCGCTTGAAGCGGTTCAATGTGAGGATGCCGAAATTATTCTAGCAACCGCCGGAACTACCGCCAGTACCTGCCGCCATGTGATCGCCGACCTCCGTGATAAAGGCGAGAAGGTAGGCCTGCTCAAGCTCAAGATGTTCCGGCCGTACCCGACCGATCAGATTCGTCGGCATTTGGGGCATGCCCAAAAAGTTGCCGTCATTGACCGAAATTTCTCTTTCGGCGCAAGCGGCATTTTCGCGCAGGAGATCAAATCGGCCCTTTGTAACACAGATGTACGCCCAGCGGTCTTTGGTTATGTGGCGGGACTCGGCGGCCGCGACGTCACTCCACAAACGCTCGAAGAAATTTACCGGCAAACAAAAACCAGCAAGATCCCGAAAGATGAAAGTGTATGGATCGAGCTGAATCAGGAGCTTGTTGAATCATGGAGCAATTAGAGATACCCAGTGATGATTATATTAACCCCGGACATTTGGGATGCCCCGGATGCGGCGCATCCATTGCGATGAAGTTGGCCTTGAAGGCGTTGGGTGAAAAAACCATCGTCGTGATTCCTGCCAGCTGCTGGGGCGTTCTTGCAGCTCCTTATCCACAGTCCTCCCTTGATGTGCCGATTTTACATACCGCCTTTGCCGCCGCCGGCGCTGCCGCCAGCGGCATAAGAGCCGCTTTAGATTTGCGGGGAGATACCGAAACCACCGTGCTATCATGGGCAGGAGACGGGGGGACGTTTGACATCGGTTTTCAGTCTCTCAGTGGGGCCGTTGAGCGAAACGAAGATTGCCTCTTTGTGTGCTATGACAATGAAGCCTATATGAATACCGGTGTTCAGCGCAGCTCGGCGACTCCATTCGGCACCCAGACAACCACGACGCCGGGCCAAGATTGGAAAAAAACACGCAAGAAAAATATCGTAGAAGCCTTGGCAGCCCACCGAATACCCTATGCCGCCACCGCCAACGTTGCCTTCCCTGAAGACATGATCCGAAAATTTCAAAAAGCAAAAGGTTTGAAAGGCGGATCCAGGTTCATTCATGTTCTGGCTTCCTGCCCGACCGGCTGGCGGGTACCGTCTGAAATGTCCGTCAAGGTCTCCCGGCTTGCCGTGCAAACCAATGTCTTTCCGCTCTATGAAGTGCAAGACGGCACAACGTATATCTTAAATTACAAAGGCAACCGTGGCGTAAAAGATTACCTGCAATTACAGGGAAGATTTAAGCATTTGACCGACGAGCAGATTGATCAGATCCAGATCCAAGTAGATGAAGACTGGGATCTTTTATTAAAAAAGGTTGGGTAACAAAAGAATCGGTTTTTAGCTGTGAGAGCGGCTTCCAGCCGCGAAAAAAAATTCTTTTTCTCTTCGATTGATCGCGACTGAAAAGCCGCTCCCACAAACTTCAAATTACGTCGCTTTAAACATGGAAATAAAGAAAGCCCAAAAACTCACCCATCAAAAATGGCTGAATTTGTTTGATGTTACATTTATCGACAAAAACGGTAAAGAAAAATCATGGCAACTTGCTTCCCGCAAAAAAGAGCCGAAATGTGTGACCTGCAATTTTGAAAAGCCGGATGCCGTTATCATTGTCGCATATCATAAAAACCATAAGAAAATCGTTATCACGAAAGAATACCGGGTGCCTTTAGGCGATTTTGAATACGGGTTTCCAGCCGGACTGGTTGATGAAGACGAAACGATTGAGGAGACTGCTCGCAGAGAATTAAAGGAAGAAGCAGGATTGAACATCACCCGGCTTATTACAATCAGCCCGCCCATCTATTCTTCTGCCGGAATGACCGATGAATCCGTTGCCATGGTTTATGTGGAGTGTGAAGGGGAGCCCTCGATTGAAGAAAACCTTGACTCCGAAGAAATACATGTCATGCTCGTTTCACAATCAGAGGCATCCCGACTGTGTGAAAACACTAAATTGAAGTTTGATGCCAGAGCATGGCTGGTTCTTTCGAAATTCGCCGAAACCGGTCAATTATAAATTCGCACCGCCGGCAGGGGGGTGATTTGATCTCGCCCTGGGGCGAAATAGCGTAACCGTTGATCAGCTTCCTTTCAGAGTTTTCTGGCCTGCTTTTACGATTCGGGCAAGCTCCGCTACTCTATCCACCAATCTTGTTTTTCAGCGGCAATTTGTAAACTTTCCCGTGAATAAATGCTCTTGAGCGATCAATAAGATCGGCCATCAGTCCTGAAAGGCGCCCGAAGTGTACCGGAGATGCGAGAATTATACCGTCTGCCTCAAGAAGTTTGGGATAGATCTCACGCATGTCATCATCCTGTGTGCAGTATTTTTCTCTGGTCTGACTTTTAATACACCAATTGCAGTGATTGCAGGGGTTAATCTCCTTGCCCGCCAGATAAATTAGCTCGGATTCTAAATGCGGGTGATGGTGAGCTTGAGAAAAGGCCTCGGTGAGAAGTGCTTCCATATTACCGTTTTTTACACGGCTTCCGCTGATTCCTAATATCTTAATCATATCTTACACCTCCATTAGAAAAAAGAACCATTTCCGTTTATCAGCTTTGAGCAACGTTGGCAATGGTGCAGGCAAGACATGTTTGGACATCTCTCGGAGCCAGCATTAGCATCCTACCTCTTTGGCCGGCATTGATCAAAATTTTATCAAAACCCAAAATGCTCTCTTCCATCACCACCGGCAATTTTTGTTTGGTGCCAAAAGGGCTGATGCCGCCGACAAGATACCCGGTCAATCGCTCAGCTGTTTTGGCGTCTGCCATGGCCGCTCTTTTAACCCCGCAGACCTCGGCCAGATGCTTCATAGACAGTTGTTTATCACCGGGCATCAGCACCAGGGTATATCCCTTTTCCCCCAAGTCGACCATCAGTGTCTTCACGGTTTGCGCCAATGGATAGCCGGTAGCTTTAGATGCATACTCCGCGCCTTTTTCTTGATGTTCATATCTTACAACTTCAAAGGCAATCTTTTTGTGCTTGAGAAACTTTATCGCTCGTGTTGACATGCTTGCTAATCAATGCTTAAAGGCATCCCAGCTTCCTGGCCTCCTGGCTATTGGACATTCATTGCCGATTGGGTGAAGCGACACTTAACTTTCAATCCGTGTCGAGTATTTAATGAACTTCTTAGTATGTCGCAGTTTCAACAATTTATATCACTTTTCTTTTTTCTTTACATCAAAAATTACTATCGACATTTTCTAAAAGCATACCAATGTTTGGATTTTTATGAATATCATTTTTTATTTTAACCTCCGAGTATAATTTCATAATTATTACCGAAGAATCCTTGACATCTATCATTTCACAGGTGCAATATCGAGGTTAGATGAAAGTTTTATATAAATCTTTTAGTGTCCTGCTTTTTGCCGCCCTTCTATCCATGAATTTTAAACCACCCACAGATAAAGAGACCATGCGGGCCATCGGGAATTTAGAAGGCCTCTCCCGAGTATTGCAACGCGCTCTGGATCCAGGTCAGGATTTTATGCTGATAAGGCAACCCAAAGATGGTGACTGGTTAGCCGAGCATAAAGAAACCGGCCAGACGTTCGCAGAATTTGTATACGCCAATCCCATCAAGCCAAATGGAGGTCGCAACACAATCTATCTGCAACCGTTAGGCCGGTTTTCGGAAAGCCAAGGCCCTTCATTGAACATGCTAAAAGCTTACGCTGAAGCCTTTTTCGCCCTGGAAGTAAACATTCTTCCTACTATCGCCATCGGCAAATCAACACTATCTCACCGCAGAAATCCGTATACCGGCAACCGGCAGATTCTAACCGGTGATATATTGATACTATTAAAACGAAATCGACCTCCGGATGCCTTTTGCACACTCGCCATCACTATGGAAGACTTATATCCGCATCCCTCCTGGAACTTTGTCTTTGGGCAGGCATCCTTGCGAGACGGGGTCGGTGTGTTTAGTTTTGCTCGCTATGATCCAAAGTTTTATGGAGAAGACCGAACAAAGGACTGCCAAAAGCTTTTGCTTCAAAGAAGCTGCAAAGTCCTGGTCCATGAAACCGGCCATATGTTTAGCCTGGCGCATTGTATATATTTTAAGTGCGTGATGAACGGATCCAACCATTTGCAGGAAAGCGATGACAGACCCCAATTGCTGTGCCCGGTGTGTCTTCGCAAACTCCAGCATAGTACCGGATTTGATGTGGCTAAACGCTATCGCAATCTGATTCATTTCTATCAGGACGCCGGTTTTGATCGTGAGGCCGATTGGGTGTCGAATCGATTAAAGTGGATTTTGGATGAATAAAAAAGTATATGAGCTTTTCCCCGATCTAAACAAGACAAATATTGCACGCAAAGGCGCAAAGACGCTGAGAACCATTAAACCAATCTTTTCTCTCTGCGAGCTTTGCGGTTTTGCGTGAGATAATTATTCAGTCCACTTAGATAAATTAACAATAATGGCTCCCTCTGATAAAAAGCTTGTTAAAGATATTTCTACAGCCGGTATTGTTGTGGTTTCGCTTTACATTGCAGCGCAACTGTTAGCGGATATTACAAGTCTGAAAATCGCCTTAATTGCCGGATTCAGTATTGATGCGGGGACATTTGTCTATCCACTCACCTTCACGTTACGCGACCTGGTGCACAAACGCCTTGGCAAACAGGCGGCACAGACGGTTATTATCCTGGCTGCCGGCATCAATCTTTTTATGGTGCTTCTATTCCATTTTGCCGTATGGTTGCCGGAGGATCCCTCCTGGGGAATGGGAAAAGAATTTGCCGCAATTCTTGGACCAGTATGGAGAATCGTATTTGCCAGCATCGTTGCCGAAGTTATCGCCGAACTGATTGATACGGAGATTTACCATTTTTGGGTAAGCCGGATTACCCGCAGATATCAGTGGTTGCGGGTTTTGGTCAGCAACACCATAAGCATTCCCGTGGACAGCCTTATTTTTTGCTGGGGCGCTTTTGGTTTTGCACTTCCCCATTCCGTTGTATGGTCCATCTTTTTTTCAAATGTCATTGTGAAGGGTTTAGTGACTTTAGTCAGCCTTCCCAGTATATACTTGGTTAAAGAGAGGCAGGATATTGAATTCGAATAACATTTTCATTTGCAATGAAAATTTCCAAGGGAATTACAAATCATATGACCGATAAGGATTATTACAACATTTTAGGAATCGATAAAAATGCCAGTGCGAAGCAAATAAAAGAAGCATACCGCAAATTGGCGTTCAAATATCATCCAGATCGAAATAAAGGAAATCTGGAAGCTGCGGAAAAAATGAAGTCGGTCAACGAAGCCTATGCCGTTCTTTCCGATTCTTCAAAACGCCGCGAATATGATATGCTCAGACAACAGTTTGGATCTTCGGCCTATGGACAGTTTCGACAGACGTATTCGGATCAGGACATCTTCAGCGGTTCGGATATCAACCACATTTTTGAGCAAATGGCCAGCGCATTCGGATTCAGGGGCTTTGACGAGATCTTCAAAGAATTCTATGGCCAGGGCTACCGAAATTTTGAATTCAGAAAGCCGGGGTATTTTGCCAGGGGCTGGGTGTTTACCGGTCCTTCCGGTAGAAAAGCGACCCAACAACCGCAATTCCCTTACCAGGGAAACCTTGGAAGAATATATAAATATTTGTTTAAAAAAATCAGCGGCTTTGAACTGCCGGAAAACGGCGCCGATATCAACGAAGTCATTTACTTGAGTCACCAACATGCCCTGGAAGGCGGTCCATATGCATATTATTTGAAGAAAAAGGCCAAAAAATTAGTTGTCAAAATACCGCCGGGTGTAAAGGATGGGCAGAAAATCCGGCTGGCGGGCATGGGTGAAGACGGCAAAGGTGGCGGGGCGCCCGGAGATCTTTTTCTAAAGGTTCACATCACTAAACCATTGCTTCAGTCCATAAAAGAACTTATTTCAAGTTTACGTAAAAAGAAACCATAAAATGTGTGTCAGAATGTGACAGGTAATTTCAGTCTTGACTGCGTGACATTGTTTCTATACCCTAGCAAAAAATTCTTTAATTAAAATTCTCGCTTTTTTAGCCTTTCGGAGTTGAAATATGAAATTATCCACCCGAAGCAGATACGGTACCCGAATGATATTGGATATGGCCCAGCATCACAACAAAGGACCTATTCAATTAGGAGATATTGCCAAACGCCAGAACGTTTCTCTGAAATACCTTGAGCAGATTATCCGACCTTTGAAAAGGGCTAATTATGTTAAGAGTTTTCGCGGATCTAAGGGAGGACACATGTTGAATAAGCCTCCTGAGGAGATTACAGTGGGTGAAGTTGTTGCTTTGCTTGAAGGTGGTGCCCGCTTAACCAACTGTTCAGCAAATCCTGAAACCTGTGAGCGCGTGGACAGTTGTTTGACGCGTTACCTTTGGATAGAAGCCTCTAAAGCCATGTTTGAAAAATTGAGCAACATTACATTTGCTGATTTAATGGCTCTCGAAAATTTCGAGTGTAAGGAAAAATTCCTTGATTATATGATTTCTCAATAAGAACTCTCTAGGGAAACTATAGGTTGTTAAAATCATTTACAATTCAAATTTGGAAATTTTATCCATTACTCCATTAATCCATCATTTCAAGCCTCTTTTTTACCCATTTCGAAATAGCTTTGTGACTCATCATATTTTCGGGAAAAATCCTTAATGAACCGCAAAACCTTTACATGAAGATAAGTTTTGTGAATGGATCATAGCACATATAAACATATAAAGGAGATGTTGGATGAATTTTATGGGACATATCACACCCATTTTCAAATTTATTTTAAAATAACACTTAGATGTGCTATGAACCTAAAGTTTCCAGTTCGTTCGAAAACCGATACCAATGTGCGATTGAGCTTGGTTCAATTGAGGTACAAGTGAATCCGGCACTCTTACTGGGGGTAAGGCAATGAAAAGGTTAGAAAGTCATTTCCAAAAATATGTAGAGCTGAAGTTCGTGCTTATTTTGCTGTTTTTCGTGACAGCGACCACATTTGCGTTTGAAATACCAGGTCTAAAAATTGAAATACCAGGTTTTAGATATGGAAGCCTCAAGCGTGACAAAAGGACCACAGATATTTTTGAGACTTACAAAATTCTTCCAGATCATAAATATTATTTTAACGGTTGGGGAAATATTCCCTATGCTATCATCGGAATTCATGAAAACTATACCCTGCGTAAGGGACTATGGGAAGAAGTCGACCTTACGACGCCATTACTGAGAAGCTGGATCTCCCGAATGGATATGATATATGGATATCCTCCTTATGGATCGCAAATATTGGACGATTCTGGTAACCGGGTGGGCATTTGGTATTCAAGCAAGCAATGGACAACGGTGATCGTGGAAGAAGACAACGTTATCGCGGTATTGGCACCGGAGCCTCCAGGCTTTCGAGGTGGTAAATAGGATGTTATTGGCTATTGCCAAAATTGTAGCTTGTTGAATCCATCCCAATACTATTTTTCGGAAATAGGCTAAAATTTTGTTTTTAAATTATCTCGCCTTATGTCTCACGATGCAAAAATTAGGAGGAAAACAGATATCGATGCTCGCTACCGCTCATTATTACAGAAGGCGGTGCGCCGTGGAAATATTGATCTTGTATTTACGACAAGTGCATTGATCGAAAGTTTAGGTCAAAAGGGAAAAAACTGGTTTACCTCGCGCACGGCAATCATAACCTTTGAAGAGTGCTGGCCCTTGGCAGCGAAACTGAAATTCAATAAAAAATTTCACAGTAAAGTCGCTGCAATAATCAACGTGACGCAATCCGCTAAGGCAAGGGACGCCTCCGGACTGGGATACATGGCGTTTGCCTTATCGGAAGGAGATCGATCAGTTCTAAGCGGCAGCGAAGATGATAGGCATATTAAGATTTTGTCTAAAGCCATTGAACGTCCGAAAGACTTCTGGAACTGGGTGGATTCTCAAAAAAAACCCGAGCAACAGCTCTTTATTATTAAAAATGCCATAAAATATCGGCATGCAGGGTCCCCACGGGACCGTGCGGTTCTGCAAGCCGCAGCCTATCTGGCTGTTACGAATAATTTGCCGGAAATGAAATTATTGGAGCCGGCCGATCAAATTTTTCCGTTTTGGATTGCTTTTGACACACACACGCGGGAGGGCAACCGCGTAATGCGCGATATCGCCAGGGATTTACATATCTCCCCACCCCATTTAGAATGGACCAGCTTTTATTTTGAAGGCGCTAAGACCAACGCGGAAATTCCCTCAAAATGGTGGGAGAGACAATGTCAGTGGCATTTCCGCAGACTAGACCTGCCCATGGAAGAAGCGCATTTAATTTGGGAACCGGCGAAGCCCCAAGTGATAGAGGCCCTTGCAGAAGAGAGTCGTAATTTACAGACCGAATTATATAAATGGAAACTATCCCATCTGGAGCGAATCGAGTCTCTGAAAAAGCAGGTCGAAATTTTCAGCGAGCATATCGATGAGGTTCAAACGGATCAATTGGATTTGTTCTAGGCGATGCCCACCCCGACCATAATTCACCTGGAATGAAATCAATTGACGTTTGACCTATTAATTCCCTGAGCAAGCTGGATAACAAAGATGTCGAATATCGTTTCCAAGCCCGAAAAATATTTTAGACAGTTTGTCCCTGACAGGGATTCATTGTTGATAGAGCTTGAAGCAGAAGCCCAACACGAAGAAATACCGATAGTCGGTCCGGTTGTTGGCGAGTTGTTGTTTATCCTGGCTAGGGCATCCCGGGCCAAAAGGATCTTGGAACTGGGCACGGCAACGGGATATTCTGCCATATATCTCGCCAGAGCTTGCGAGATTTTTAAAGGCAAAGTCGTCACGCTTGAAAATGACGGGGATATGGCAGCCAGAGCTCGGCAGAATATTCAAAAAGCGGGCTTAAAAGATAATGTTGAAATCCGAGTCGGAGATGCTTTAGCAGAAATAGCAAAGTCAGATGAAATATTTGATTTTATTTTCATGGACATTGAAAAAGAGGATTATATCCGGGCGTTGCCTGATTGCCAGAGACTATTAAAAAGAGGCGGTCTTTTGGCGGCCGACAACGTCGGTTTCAAGGATGCCGATGAGTTTAATCAATCTATATCAAGCAATCCGGAGTGGAGACCGGTTTCTTTATTTGCGTATTTGCCTTTTCATTCACCGGAAAATGACGGATTATGTATAGCACTTCGACAATAAATGAACAGCTTGACAATTCATGATCTGAATGTCAAATTACAACAATGAGTACACAAGGTATCCAAATAAACGAGTTTCCCCAATTGGAAAAACCTCTTATGATTGCGGGTTTTGACGGCTGGGGCAATGCGTTGAAAATATCAAGTGCAATGGCCACCTATTTGATCCGTAAGCTGAACGCAAAGCAATTTGCGACGATACGCCCGGATACCTTTTTCCGTTTTGATGAAGCCCGCCCTATCGTAAAAATCGAAGACGGCCTATTAAAAAGTCTGGCGCCGCCGGGCGGTTCCTTTTATGCGGTTCAGAGAACTACCGGCAAAAATGATATCATCATTTTAAAAGCCGATGAGCCAAATTTACGATGGTACCAGTTTATTGACGAACTGCTATCTCTGTGCAGGAATTTAGGCGTGGAAACCATTCTAACGCTGGGAAGTATGTATGATAATGTTCTGCATACGGATCGAATAATTTCAGGCGTGGCTTCAACAGAAGGCCTGATTTCCAGACTCAAACAAAAAAATGTCAATTTAATCAGTTATCATGGACCCAGTGCTATCCATTCCATCATCCAATCTGAAGGTCACAGAGAAGGCTTCGAGTGCGTTAGCCTGTGGTGCCACTGCCCATTCTATCTTCAAGGGACAACCCATTTTGGTATCTTATCCCACCTCGGTGCTTTGCTATCATCTTTAGGTGAATTTGAATTGGACACCGCAGACCTTGAAGAAAGCTGGAAAGGTTTAAATGAGCAAATTCAAGAACTTATTAAGAATAATGCTGAAATTCAAAGTATCATCAGCGAGCTTCAGAAATTAAAAGTGAGAGGCTCCACAACCGGCATGAAGGAGCCGCTAAAAGATGGAAAAGTTATCAACATCAGTGATTTCTTGGATCCCAAGTAATCCACCGCAAATAAAACCCATCCCTTAAAGAGCGTTTCACTACGGCCATATTTGATCTGATTATTAATTTCTCTCGGCACCGGATCTTGCATTTAACCCGGCAACTGGAATACTATCTAAATCGTCCAAAACGGGCCGCATGCCCCATGAATTTATGTCCGTTAAAATGGTGATGACTTTTGAACCGTGTGCGAGCTTTAAGGTGGTGTCGTTTTTTATGGTAATCGCCAGAGTGTTGTTGGCGATAACTGCCTTTGTAGTGGGGTCTTTTGTGGTAGATGCTGCCGTGTTTGTGGTAATAGCATCTTTTGTAATAGGGGTATTTGAAATCGTATGGATGGTATCCATAAGACACATAATTTCTACCGGAGTAATTATCGTAGTTTTCAGCTTCATAAAGCGCGGCCTCGGCCTTCTGCAGTGCTTCTTCTGCCTTCCTCTTGGCCTCTGCAATTCTTTGATCAGCCTCTTGCTGCCTTTCTAACAACTGGACTTCTTTTTCGGCAATCTCTTGCCATGCAGCCACAAGTCTTTCCTGTCGTTCCGTTTCTATTCGTTCTTTATCTGCAGCTTCGTCATACGGCAATTCCTCGGTTTTCATAAGAACCTTTGCCTGGACCGGCGGCGCATAATTGGTAAAATGTTTGACTCCATGTTTATCCGTCCACTCGTAAATATCAGCGTTGACCGTTGAATAAACACAGCAAAGCAAAACGGAAGCCAATAATATGTGTAATCGCCTCATGGCAACCTCCCTTCAGGCTCGATGCAACCTTTCAAAATACCATTGTTGCAAATTCAACTAAATTTAAAATAAGCATTCTATTGCCTGAGTAAATCACCACACGAATGCGCCTCGCATTCGCCATGGCAAGGCGACGTGCTCGATGTATAATTTTCTCCCAAAAGGTGAAACTCTGATTGGCTTTCCGAAATAAGCGCTTGAATAAGAAAAGCATAAGAAATTGTGGATATAGATAAATAACTCCTAAGCACTTGAAAACCATAGCAAAATGATTATCTAGGGTGTCAACAAAATTTATATTCTTATCTCATATAAGTCAAGAATGATGTTGTAATCCTTACAGATTAATCATATCCCGCTTAACAATATTAAAAATTGAAAAGGATAATTCGGGTAAACCGCGCGTCATCCGGATGAAAAAAATAGTAAAAAACTTTTGGGTTGATAACATTCGCAAAATAGGACAAAAATTAATAAAAAATTAATGCAGACGAAAAAATCAATTGAGGTAATGGAAGGAAAAGATGAAAATAAAAGTCGAGAACCAAAAAATCATTAAAGCGGTTAAAAAATTGGATGGAATTGAAATTGTCTTGGAGAATCTTGAGGATGCCAAAGAAGCCATCAATCTTATCTTAATTCGAACAGGTTTATTTGAAAAGCACAAAGAGGCAAAACTAAAGGATGTAATGGTTACGTCAAACCAAAAATATGAGACCACCGCTGTGGATTATAAAATGATATTTTTGCTGGAATTCGTATTTGAAGCAGATACATCATTGGATGCCAAGGTGACTGCCATTAAAGAGTTACAGGAATTTTTTGATAAAGTCTGATGAAAAAGAAAAAAAGCAATTTAATCATAAAACACTTTGAATCGCCGAATCAAAAAAACGAGTATTTGCTCATTGACGGCAATGAAACTGCAACGGTAGATATTTCCACGGCATATGATGCGGTGAGCCATTTTCTTGGCGAAATGGGTGTTGGACTCAAATACCTGCTCATCACACATGCCCATAAATCTCATGTACAAACTGTACCCAAGCTGAAAGAAAACTTCGGGGGCACCTTCTGTCTCCATGAATACGAACTTGATCACCTCATGGAGTCCGACAAAAATTTGGAACCGGACAAGTATCTAAAAGACAATGAAATCTTATTGCTTGGAAATACTAAGCTTAAAGTATTGCTCACCCCGGGACATACCAAAGGTTCGCTCTGCTATTATGTGAAGCAAGCCAAAGCGCTTTTCAGCGGCAGCACACTCTTAAAACGCGGGTATGGGAAAATCTGGGGGCCGGATAGTATGTCGTTGATGCATTTCAGCCTTAAACGGCTTGGTTCTAATATTCCAGATGAAACGGTTATTTATACCGGAAGCGGGGAATTGACGGAGATGAAGAAGGAAGGCTGGATACACTGTATGCGCTCCGCTTAGGTTGCACCTCGGGTGATGATCGCCTAATCTCAATGTTTGATGAATCGCAAAATTAAGTCAATCAAGTAAAAACTACTGCTGCAAAACTGACGGCCGATTGGGTTGCCGGTTCATGGCGCAACCGATAGCCGAGTAATTGCCCCTGGCCTTTAGGTAAAACTTCCAGTAGGCAGGCCATCGCGGGAAACCCACACACATTAAATCGATCCTCCACAGCAATAGATTCTTCCCAGAAGTTGTCGATCTCAAACCGGCAGAGATGCTGTAATAGATTTTTATCGTGAATTTCAGTCTGGCGCTCCAAATAATCGGCTGGCGCATTATGGCCAAACTTTAGGCCAATATGGGAAAAATCCACCCCTGCCACAACCATTGTATCTTTGTCTTCGTCTAATATAATTTGCTTCACTTTTTCAAGAAAAGGACCTGCTTTTTTCAGGTAAGCACTTCGCGTATATGCAGACAAATTGGCCTGCAGAGAACCGCAGAGGATAGGGATAATCTCAAAAGTGGCTTCTGAAAACAAATGCTGTAAAAAAATAAGCTGAAATTCAATGGAATGTTCAGAACGGTGGGCAAAATCATTGGCGGCAAGGATTTCTGTAGTAACATCGCGCAATTCCTGAGTCAAAGCCGATTCATTTTTTACAATTCCTAAAGGTGTCATAAAATCTTTTTCTGTCAAGCTGAATAAATCCTCGGCCAATTGATGGCCGGTTCCGAGTACCACCACCCGCTGCGGAGATGCGTATTTGAGCATCTGATACGCGCTGGCGTAAACTTTAGAACCGACACTCGGATCAATGTGTGGACAAACCAACGCTTTTATTTTTCCTTGGGGTTTGGATGAAGGCGGTTGGCTGCCTATTATTTCATCCAGCATCTTCTTAAGCTCTAATGGATCGTTGGGATAGGAACAGCCACAATGTGAGCAAGGTCTGGTTTTTTCGGCAGTAAATTCAGCAACGATCTGTTCTTTTGCCCTTTTAAAATGGTCGGAATCAAGCAGAAATGAATCGTCAAGCTTAACCAACAGCCTTTTTACCTCATCAGAGCCTACCAATACCCCTCCTTTCAACCGCATCATCTCCATTTGTAAGTCTCTGAGGGTCTTATTACCGTCCAAAAGTGTCAGAATCTGGTATAGGTGTGGGGCGACCATCTTACCTTCCTGAACGAGTCCAAGATGGTCGCGGATGAGAATAAGCTTCTGGCCGCCGTGTTGCAGGGGAAAAAATTCTAAATCCCTTCTTACCACCGGGAGTTCTTCATTCATAAATCAAAGCAGTTTCTTTATGACTATTTTTTCGCTTATTATGACAAAATAATAGCAAAGCAAAGCTGACAAATAGCGCCAGGATGGGCTTTTGCCCCTTCAGCTCACTTTCTCGTTCTATCTTATATAGACTCATTTGCTTGCGAAATCAATTCCCAAGCTTCTTCTGCCGTTTCCACATAGGCGAAAAGCTCCAAATCCCTTGATATATAAGTTTGCAGACTTATTTAAACATTTTCAAGTGACAAAAAATTCGAACGTGTAATTTCCGGTTGCGCCCAGTGAAGCAAACCTTTTTTTTAGGATTATAGATGGCCGGTTATTTCTTAAGATCTTGGTGGACAAACGACTTTGTCTATAGCGGATAAGGCCACATTGGATTATCTGGATTCGATTATTTGAGAAGAAAATGAACAAATTCGGCAATTGCAGGTATTTCTGGATAGCGGTGCCATAGGAGATGCTATCATTTCCGAAGGCTTGCATTCAGGTAATGGTATCTAAAAGGGAGCCTAGCATCTTATCTTGGGTTTGGATGGTTTTTAAATTGGCCTCATAGCCTCGTTGCGCGATCATTAAGTTGGGTATCTCTTCGGTCAAGTCCACATTTGACATTTCTTTTTCAACCGGTTGTCCGTTTTCAATCACTTCGTATGGATAGCCTGGCGTGTCGACGTGGGTTATATTAACCTTGACGCCACCATGAGGACCTTCTTCCATGCTGGCCCTATATTTTTTGTACCCCTCAGAAATTACATTGGCAATGTTATTGGCAGTAACACTCAATTTTCTTTCTTGGGCCTGAAGGGCCGATACCGAATTATTTAAGGGTGATATCATCTTTATCCTCTAAGCATAGCAGCGCGTTATCATTCCCCAAAAAAATAAAACTTCCCTAAATGCCGTTATTCCAGCGGAGCTATTCTCCATCTTCTATTATGTGAGAGCCCGACATAGAAGATGCACGCACATCCGAGAAGTTTTAATTTTTAAAATCAATCAGCTTTTCGTTAATCATAAAGCTGAATATCTGCTGCCATTTATTCAAAGAGCCATTTGGAAGGTCATGATTCCAATGCTTTCAAGCAATATATATACAATATTCGTGCCAAGTTTTATGATTTTATATATTATAATTAATTTCAGTTGGTTAATAAATTTCACAAAATTCTAAAGAACTTCAAACTGACAAATATCGTCAGATTTTTTGCCCTAAAATGTCATTTTGACGGTTAAAACAGGCAAAATATTTGCGCAATGAAATCTAAATTGAACTGTTTTGAACAAAATGATAATAAAAGGGACAAAAGAGTTAATTATAGCGTCTTGAATTTTCAAAATATTTTGAAGCGGACTAAGTTCAACAGGAGGTGCGCTATGTTTATAGTCCATGTATTTGTACATGTGAAACCCGAGGACATCGATGCCTTCAAAGCTGCAACCATTGAAAATGCCGTAAACAGCGTGAGGGAAACAGGCGTCGCTCGTTTCGATGTGATTCAGCAACAAGATGATCCGAACCGCTTTTTACTGGTGGAAGTCTATCGCACACCGGATGATGCAAACAGACACAAGGAAACAGCGCATTATCTGAAATGGCGCGATAACGTGGCCAGTATGATGGCCGAACCTCGCAGCAGTATTAAATTCTCAAATATTTTCCCGGACGAACAGGGTTGGGGCTAAGGAAACGAAAAATTATGAGGTTTGAATTTGCTACAGCCACACGCATTATATTTGGCGCAGGTGCGATCAACGAAGTTGCATCGTTGGCCTCTGGAATGGGACAGCGCGCTTTTATGGTTACCGGTTACCATGTTGATCGAGCGGCATCCCTGATGAAAGCGTTTAAAGGTCATGACATTATAGTCACTCAATTCAGCGTGACCGGTGAGCCCACAACCCAAACGGCACATTCGGGTGTTCAAAAGGCTCGCAGTGCCAAGGCCGATCTGGTAGTTGCCATTGGTGGAGGCAGTGTCATAGATACCGGAAAAGTGGTAGCCGCGTTATTAACCAACAGCGGAGAATTAACAGATTACCTTGAGGTCATCGGCAAAGCAAAGCCTCTGGTCAACAATTGCGCGCCTTTCATCGCAATTCCCACCACAGCTGGAACCGGCGCAGAGGTGACCCGCAATTCTGTGCTGGGCTCCCCGACACATCGTGTCAAAGTAAGTATGCGCAGCCCACTGATGCTGCCGCGCCTTGCGGTGGTCGATCCGGAATTGACGTATTCCATGCCACCGAACATTACGGCCACCACCGGGTTGGATGCATTCACCCAGCTGCTGGAGGCATTTGTTTCAAATCAGGCAAACCCCATGACGGACGGTATATGCCGTGAAGGTCTGAATCGTGCATCAAAGGCTTTGCAACGCGCATATGAAAATGGTGATGACATGAGAGCCCGTGAAGATATGTGCGTAGCAAGTCTGTTTGGTGGCTTGGCCCTTGCAAACGTTAAATTGGGAGCTGTACACGGCATCGCCGGTCCTTTCGGCGGTATGTATCCGGCAGCCCATGGAGCCATCTGCGCCAGGCTATTGCCTTATGTTATGGAGACCAATATATCGGCGCTGCGCTTGCGGGCACCTGATTCCCCGACATTAACCCGTTACAACGAGGTTGCTCAAATCTTGACACAGGAAATTACCGCAACTGCGGAAGATGGAATCGCCTGGGTTCAGGATGTTTGTGCAAAATTCAAGACACCGACTTTGTCTCAGTACGGATTAAATATACGTGATTTCGATCTTGTTGTTGAAAAATCACAAAAAGCAAGCAGCATGCAAGGAAACCCAATCAAACTGACGGATGATGAATTGAAGGAGGTTTTGCGCAAAGCGATGTAAATGATTCGCAAGACAGCCAGCTTCTCTGAGCCGGAGATTGCCTTATCTGAAAATAAACGGCGGTGCCTCTTCATCACTCTTAACTGGTTTGGACTGACCCTGAGGACTTAGCGCTCTTTTAATCTTGAAACGCGGACGAACGGAGAACAAACCGGATAAAAGAAAAACAATAAACTTAAACAGTGCCCTTGATATTAGCAATACCACATAAAACAGGGCTATCCCGATGGCGACCTCTAGAAATACGGGTTGATTGGATACCCAAAGACTTATCTTTCCCCAAATTTCTGCCAGCCAATTTAGCGTTGAAACCATCATAAGAAGAAAATTTCCGCATTTTTCTAACTGATAGCTCTGAATAACCTTATTGTCAAGCAACAGTAGTAGAAGATCGATTGCTGAATAATATTTCGATTTAGCTGCTAATAAATTCGCGACCCTTTTAATGGGTTTCAGGTTTCGGGTTTCAGATGTCAGCCATGAGAAATGCTGTCCCTGAAACCTCGTATCATACTCCGCAACGCCAGAGTTTTTTTCGATCAAACTGGCCGCTTCTGCGGTCAGCGGCTGGGCTGAACACTGAAACCCATGCGAAGAGGTCAAAATTTTGACATTTTTTTGCAAAGTCCATTAAATACTTCGAAAATCTATTTTGATTAAAATTGTCTAATTATCAATATGTTAAACAATTATTGCAATCTGTATAACTTGGCATGATTGTTGAATTTTGTAATCAACCGCTTGCATGTGTGTTCATCCAGTTTTCACTCATGCACCAATTGCATTCGGAGCCTGATAATCTCCAGGGCACTCCTCCTTTAAGAACCCCCGGGGCCTGACCCTACCAGGGAGTTTAATAAATTTGTGCAATCCTTAATGATACTGTTTTAGAGTCTTAAGAGGTGATGTGTATTATGGTGTGTGTGATTGAGTATGGAGAAAATATTGGAACGCTGAAAAACCTGTTTCAAGACTTTCAACAAGCGCTTATTTTCGTTGAACAGCTGATCGCATTGTCGGAGGACAATTATAAGTGCATCGGACCCAATCAATGGTATTGTCAGGAAAAAAATGAGTATGTCAAAATAGAAGACTCATAAAATTGATCTAATCTGCCAATACATTGGCGCAGAAAAGCAATTTATCAGTAAAGTTTTTTACTAAAGCTCCGATAACATCATTAACAGTGTGCTGGCGGGTACACTGTATCAAATAATTCCTTAGGGAGGGGGTAGCTCATAAAGAGCTACCCCCAAAATTTTTTCTTTATCCCACAATTGATTCATCCTACCGATTCCAAAAAGCATCCAAAAGCTTCAGGATTTAAGTTGAAAAATTCATCAAAAAAAGAAATATTAATCCTTGATGTATTTCTTGGATTGCCCCGAGGAGTATGTGGTATGGAGAAAATAAGTAGATCGAGGAACCTTATTTTTCTTTTTGCTGTGCTGATATCTTTGTTAGCTATTTCCATTGCATGTGATCTCGGCGCGGACAACTCCAGTGATGTACCAAGAATTTCGGTTGCTGATGTAAAGCAGCGACTTGGCAGTTCAGATATGATCATTATAGATGTCCGCAAAACGCGAACCTGGTGGAGTAGCAGCAAAAAAATTCTCAGTGCCAGCAGAGAAGATCCTTCGAAAGTAACGCAGTGGGCCGGAAAATACCCTAAAGATCAAACCCTGGTATTTTATTGTGCCTGAAAAAGCGAACGAACAAGCGCTCGTGTAGCGCAACATTTCATAAAAAATGGATATACCAAAGTATTCGTTCTCAAAGGGGGATGGAACGCTTGGCGCAAAGCCGGTTATCCAATTGAAAAAAAGTAAACGCAATTTCGGTAGTTATCTATTGGAGACAAAAATGCCCTGAGACTACGTTAATGTGCGGAAAATTTGTTCAATTCAGTTCGTTAAGAACACTTGAGAATTTCTTTAATATCCAGCCTGATCAACCCGACTATCGATCTTGTACCATCATCACCACCGAAGCCAGTGAACCGCATTCAAAACAACTCTCCGATTAAAATAAAACCGCAAAAAGATTTTATCAAATCTAGTAACAAAAAGCGCTAATCCAAAAAAGAGCGAAAATAACAAACTGAACCCCACCGGCAAGGTTTTTTAATCTGATCTTCTTTTGTAACTTAAACAGTTTTTTCGTCTCTTCATTCTAGCTTGTCTAGGGTGATTGTTTGCCTTCAAATCCCGCGGCGGGACTTCACACCCGGCTGCAAACCCAACGAGCAGGGCACGGTTGTGCCCTTGTCTTTCCGGCCTATGACCGAAAATCCAAGCCATCCCGACCTCAGGCCGGGATGGTCGTTGACTCCCGGATAAATTGTGGCTTAAACCGAAATCTAGAATTCGAACGACAGTTCAATTTGCATGCTAGCGGATAATTATGTCGTCAAAGAAATCAAAAGATAGGTCAAAGAATGGCAACGTCCGATAAGGATGAAAAAATAAGCTCACTGGTTCAGAATGAACACAAACACCAAAAGCTTGATTGTCTAAATTATTGCGTCTCCGGATTAATGTCCCGTTGCAGCGCTGGGACGGTTTGGGATGAACAAAAAAAATGCAAATTTTATGAAAAATCCACTGTCAGTAACCGATGTATGTATTACATCGAAGCAATAGACGGTCATTGCGACTGTGTAGAAGCGCAGAGAGAATTAAGAATGAAAGAAGACTCCAAAAAGGACAAATTATAGTGACTTATAAAAATCAATTGGAATGAAGTATAAAATTTAAGTAACGCTCCAATAAAAAAGCCCCCCCGGGAGACGCCTCCCTCTCCCGGGGGGGGTTGGGGTTATGGTCATAGCGGTTTAAATTTATTGTTGTTCCGAGCAAAAGTGGGCTGATTTCGCTACAGCAGGTCGCATTCCACTATGACCGGAAAAGGACAGTGCATATTTGAATGAGACTACACTGCCCGTCGCATCAGCTATAAATCCAAAAAAATCTAAACCGAATTGGAAGCATTAATTAAATATGGATTTTTATCACAAGATATAGATGTTTGTCAAGAAAAAAATCAATATATAGTGTAGTTTATTTGTCCACCACAACTTTTCTTCATGATTTTTCCTGAATAATATTCAAATTCGACTTTTTGTGAATTCATCAACTTTAATAGTTAAATTTGATGGTTATTTTAGCTTTATTATTTTTATTCGAGTCATTCTGTTTTCAAACGCTGCCGACAAACTAAATTTAAATCGAACCTGAAAAAATTGCCTGTAATACCTTGTAAGGAGACGTTGATGAATCAAAAATTAAAACTTTCTTTTTTTTGTTTATTTCTTATCGTTATCGCAACTCAGGCCATCGCCGCAACGAAACTCACCCGATTGGTTAAGAAAATTCAGCCGGCTGTGGTTACCGTCATCGTCTATGATATAAACAAAGCCGTGGCCAATATCGGAACGGGTTTTTTCGTCGACAAAAAGGGCTATTTGGTCACCAATTACCATGTGCTTGTGGGCAAATATAGCGCTGAAGTCAGGACTTCAGATGGCAAGACCTATCCAATTAAATCAATTGTTGCGCAAGATAAATCTGCTGATCTGGTCAAAGTATGGGTGGATATTCCTAAAGAACAGGTTCGATGGTTGCACGTTAGCAGTGAATTGCCTTCTATCGCCCAACGTGTTGTTGTTGTTGGAAGTCCCATGGGACTTGAACAAACGGTTAGTGAAGGTATCGTTTCTTCGATCCGGGAGATACCGGCCATAGGACATTTTTTCCAAATGTCCGCACCGATATCACCCGGCTCCAGCGGCAGCCCCGTGGTTGACATGAAGGGTAAGGTTGTGGGAGTGGCCACTTTCCAATATTTACAGGGTCAAAATCTTAATTTTGCCATTTCCGGAAAGTCGTTGCTGAATCTGAAAACAGAGGGTCCCGGCACAACCATTTCTGAATGGACCTATAGCCTCAGTAAACAAAAGCCAAGGTTAGCCGCCGAAATGTGCCGGATCGGTTTCAATTTTTCGATAAACGGACAGGACCAAAAGGCGCTGCAATACTTCAAAAAGGCTACGGAAAGAGATCCGAATGATCCCGTGGCATGGTACGGCCTCGGTTATTGTCATGCAGGTCTCAAGAATCATGATAGTGCTATCGAAGCCTATAAGCAAGCCATCCGGGTCAATCCTTACGATGAAATTACCTACTTCCATCTAGGTAACTATTACAGCAATCTCGGTCGACATGAAGATGCCGTTGAAACATACAAAGAAGTCATCCGCATTAATCCTGACTTCGAAGCGGCTTACTTTAACCTTGGTGTCGCTTATACTCGCCTTGGCCGGTTTAATGAAAGTAAAGAGGCGTTTGAAGAGGTCATCCGGATTAATCCTAAAGCGATATCCGCCTATTACAATGTCGCCATAGCTTACAGCAAACTCGGCGAGTATCGGGATGCCATTGATGCTCACAAACAGGCAATTCAGCTAAAACCCGATTTTGTGGCCGCTCATTTTAGTATAGGTGTTGTTTATGGACTACTTGGCAAACCCAATGCAGAGATCGAAGCCTACAAGCAAGCCATTCGTATTGATCCAAATTTTGCACCGGCTCATTACAACATTGGCCATGCATTTCTCCAGCAGGGCAACAAAGCGGCAGCACTCGACGAATATAAAATTCTCAAAGACCTTGATCGGAACATGGCCAATAAATTATTCGATCTTATCTATAAAAACTAATTCCAAAACCTGTCCTGGTAAATATTGCAAATTATTCAGAACGACATAAATCATTGCGCATCATGAAAAACTCCGCGCAGCTTGGTTCACAACGTATTTTGACATTTCGCTCTTCCTATTTTATGGTTGCAGACATCTTTAACGTTTTTGAGGGAAAAATGCCGTTATGAAAATAAAAGAAAATTTCAGGCACCTGCCGGGCAGCGCCAGCCACAATTGCTTTGCGTGCAGTCCGGTTAATTCTTCCGGACTCCAGATGAAATTTTTTACCAACGAAAAAGCAGTCTATTCTCGCGTAATCGTACCGGCCCATCTCTGTGGCTGGAACAACGTGGCGCATGGGGGGGTCGTCTCAACGATTCTGGATGAAATTATGAGTTGGGCCGCACTCTATTTGCTAAAACAAATTACCCTAACCCAGTCAATGACCGTGGAGTTTATCAAACCCGTACCTATCAGTGAAATAATGGAAGCAGAAGGCAGCGTGCTGGAACTGAAAGGAAGGCGGGATGCAGTAATAGAAGGGGTCATTTACAATTCCGATGGAAAAGTGTGCGCGCGATCGAAGGGCATGTTTAAGGTTTTCTCTCCGGCTGTGGCAAAAAGACTAAGAATCGCTGATGACCCAATGTTGCAGTGGTTTGAAAGCTTGTTTGAATAAAAATGGCTACAATTAACTCTTATTGTTAGCGATTGTCAAATCATCTGCATCCAAAGATAATTTATTTAAAGACATTTTCTAATTCTAGAATCTGGGAAATTATCGCGTCCTGATTGTTTCGTGTCATTTCAAAAAGTCGAGTGTCAGAGCGTTGCTTTATTTTTGCAATCAGACCACTTCCTTTTAAGGCAATGGTGGCAATAAACGTTTTTTCGGACTCCAACGCTGCTAAAATTAGCCGTCTGAATTCTTTCGAAAAACACTCCATCTTACCGATTTCATCAATCATAACCAATTTTGTCGCTTCAGCTGAAAATGGTATGCAGTGAATAAAATTTTCAAATGCGGACACATCCACACCGTATCTTCCAACTCTGAAATTGCTGGACAAATCCACATGCGCAAGCAACCCGTTCATTCCGTCTAAACTGGTCAACCCAAATCCTTTGCGAACACCGCCCTCTCTGATTTCTTCCGTAAAAAACCCCACCGGCTGAAAGCTCACCAACTCCTGCACAAGTCTTCTAAACAAGGTTGTTTTACCGGATCCCGGAATTCCAGTTATCAGAATGTTATTCTTCTTTGATTTCATTTACGACATTTTTTTCTCGGTTTTAACCTTTGACTTTCTAATTCCGAATTACCCAGTATCGAGCGACAAGAATCGGGCATCTGTAGCCGACATTGGGTCTTAGGTTGCCGGCAGTGGCAACCTTTGTAATGTTACGCAACTAGGTGCCTAATTTAGCAAATGGACATTTCCGATTCGTACCCTTTTTAAACCTGCATCCTGCGCTGCTTGATAGCATCGGATTGCCAGTTGTTTGGATGTCACCGGCAGGTCGGACATGTAAAATTGGGGATGAAAAGCAAGCAGGCTATAGGGGATTTCCGGATTTAAGTCGGCGATGAACTTTGCCATGGCGCTGATTTCTTTTTCGTCAATATACCCGGGAATCAGCAGTGAACTGGCGATCAGTGGGGGTGGGGTAGATCGACGCTCGATCGTTTTCGCGGCCCGAGCAAAATTATCCAAGGTTCGTTGATTCGTTACTCCAGTTAAAGCCATATGTAGATACGGGTTCCAGGCTTTCAGATCAAATTTAACACAGCCGCCGGAATTGAGGGCCAATTCCATCATTTCATCGAGCAATTCCGGGTGCATGGAGCCGTTGGTTTCCCAGCATATCCGCAATACTCGGCCTTCATTTCGCGTAATGGCCTCATGCGAGGCTCTAAGAGAAAACGGAAGCTGAGGCGAGGGATCTCCGCCGAAATAACATATACAGGAGGTTCGCCCGTCCACATCCGCAATAAGCTGTTCAAAGGAGCGGGTACGGGAACCCAAACTCTCTTTCCTAAAATGCCAATTCTGACAAAAAAGGCAGTTAAACGAGCATGCCAGAAAAAATACCGCCAGATTTTTATAACCGCTTTCGGCATTGGGACAGTAAGCATATTTTGGATACCCCGCGCCGGTCCCGCCGGCACAGACCCAATCTCCAACACAATTTGTTGGCAAGCGATCGTGATACCATGAAAGTTTTGCCTGTTTCGAGGATACCCCGCGAAGCCGACTCCCCTGATTTATCCTTAGCCCGCAGTATCCGGTCCCATTTTCAGGAATTTTGCATTGATTCACACAGATATTGCAAGCAATCCCATCCGGGTCATGCGGCGGCTTATGTGGAAGCCCGAAAGCTGAGCGGCTTTGCTGATGAGCATTTTCAGCAAATGCGAAAGACGCATTCGGCCATGCCCGAATGCACGTCAAACAAACACCGAGTGCCCTGGATATGGTCGAAGATTTCCGATTACATATTTTGCATATCGCCATTTGCTAGAAAAATATTTTTTTCTAAAGTTTTTTGAGTAATTCCTGATACTAATAACGGCCGATGCGCTGGCGAAACTCAGCATCATAGCGTCATTTTACCTCCTTTCGCAGGGGTGGTTCACCAAGTGAACCACCCTTAACTTTTTGGAAAATATAGCATTTCTAAGATAATGATTATTTTCTCTCAGAAGCGGCGCTGACTGCTAAATCCATCACCGCCTCGAGCTGTGATCTCACCGGCGTCATTATCATGCCTTCTGCCTGTTCAAGCTGATTTTTCAATTTTTCAAGTGCCTTAGCAGTTAGACGCCGGGCATTGGCGCCCAATCGGATACACGCCTGAAGAAGAAAAAAGCTTAACAGCATAATAATTGCAATAGCCCAAAAGGCATGTAGAAAAAAATCACCGGATAAATAACTGCCGCTAAAAAAGCCACGCACTGTCAACCAGCCGGTATATCCCAATACGGCGATTCCCGGGGCATTGAATAATAGCTGTATAAATAGTCCGCTGAGTTTTCGTGTTATCCGCTCGATTTCCCGGTCCAATGCTTCCGACCACATTGCGGACATATTTTCAGCGAATTCTTCACTTCCGGCCAGTTCATCATCCATGCGACGCACCGCACTGTCGAATCGTCCTCGAACCAGATATTCGGCAATGTCCGGCCAGTTTTTCATGGTCGCCAGCCGATAATTTCTTAGGGCCGCATCCACCCGTTTTACATTGTAAGGTTCTTCAGCGGCCGACCGGGTATCTCTGGCGTGCCGCAGTGCGGAAATCATGCCGAATAACTGCTGAAAAGGACGTCCGAATCTGAACATAGAGATGATTCCGCTGCCGAAAACCAGCAATCGCGTCCAGATGGCAACCATCCAGCCCACCGGCCCTAACCACATCTGAGATAGCTTCTGATATACCATCACATTTACGCCGAAAAACTGTCGCGAATCATCCCCTTTCATTGCTGAAACCGCACTCAGCAAAGCATCTTTCTGTGTATCCCGCAGTTTTTGTTTGGCGGTCTTTAATGCAGCTTTATCTTTAAATATCTCCCGGGTGACTTCAGCGAGAACAAAATCACGCAAGCTATGCGCATTTTCAAGCCGCCTGTCCACGACGTAACCGGCGTAGTTGATAGTGTCAAAAACCAGTTTTCTTAAGTCCTTAAATTGGTCAAAATTATGTTTCGGTTTGGCGGACGGATCCCATTTTGGATCATGCAAATGCGTTCGGGCCGAAATACACAACACCCCATCAACCGAGTTCTGCCAAGCAGTTTCGATATAGTTTGCAAAATCCGGCAAAATATGATCTTTCAGCTCGGCTTCATCCAGCCGGTCGCATTTGTTCATCACACCAATCAGTGATTCCCCATTGAATCGCTGAACAAATGGCGCCAGGAAATCCACATGGTCCCTTCGTTTTGGGTTTTCAGCGTCAAAGACACAAATCAGCATATCAGAGCGGGAGATGGCTTTCCGCAGGATCGGAATATGTTTGCGGTATGCCGTGCTGTCGGTATCCGGGGTATCGATTAAAATGACATGCTCTGGAAAGACGGCGTCAGCACTTGAGCGGATCTCCACAGAGTTACTTTCAATGTCTTCTACCAGAAGGCGGGCATCTTCGCTTTCATCACTGAAAACAATTAATTTTCCGGTCGTGGGCCTCTGATGACCGACTTCGGATAAATCATCAATCCCGGCCAGTGCATTTAACAGGGTGGATTTTCCGGAACCGGAAGGTCCGATGATGGTTGCCACCAGCTTGCGTTCGAAACGTTCGGCAATGCGATTGATCAAATCAACCGCCTGATCGCACTGTTTTTTGAGCGATGCGGCAGGCAACCATAAAGGAACAGCATCCAACTTTGAGTTTAACAGTTTCAAATCCTGTTTCAGACTTTCAATTCTGCCAAACGCTTTCAGAATATCCGGTTGCCGGTTTATTTTCATCCCTGTTTGACTCCCTCGGCACACTTTTTGATGCTATTTTCGACCTCAACTATCAATTGGTTTGCATCTGAGATGGATTTATCGGCAGCACGGATGATACCGCCGCTAATATGCGCTTCGAATAACTCCTGAATAATTTTTAATTTGTGACTGAGCCAGGTCTCCACAATCGGTCCAAGCATCGTCTCCAGCTGCTTTTGATCGGCTTTTTTTAACCCGGTGGTGGCCGGAATGGCAAACAGGGCATACAGATCTTTAGCCCCGAAAAGACCTGTCAATTTGACTTTAATGCCGGCTGCGCCAACCGGATCACCGGTTGAAAGCACATAGGTAACCGCTACAGTTGCCGGCAACACATTCATCAAGGCCCAGAATGTTTGACTAATTTTAGCCCACAGATTCATCTTACTCCGGAAATGGTCCGCCAAATTTTTGAGGTCTTTTTCCATTGCATGCGATATTCCGGCCACCTCATCCCTGTGCGCAAGAATAGACTGAAGAACAGATTTGAAATCTTTGTTACGAAGTTTTTCCTGCTCAGAAAAGACGGCCGGATGGCTTTCTACCACGAAGTTATACGCGGCACCATCGCCTGAAGTATCCGCATGTGGGTTTTGAGACTTTGTTAAACCTTTTCGAGCTCGGACAACTTCAATGGTTTCGAGCATACGTTTGGCTACCGGATCTTTTGATGTGTTGTTTACGGAAATTTGGGGACTGACCGCATGATGATGCATGTCGGTAACTGCGGTAAGCAGATCTTCATCCAATTTATCCGCGAAATCTTTTACAGATGATTCTTTTTTCGTTTCCGAATAGAGTTGTTGTTTGGTCCAACTCGCAGCACCCAATACCACTTTTAATGGCAACTCTATCAGAGCGCCGGTTTTGCGCATCACCTTGACGTGGGATGGATCCGTCTTAGACCACAGGCGGGCGAATCGTCTCATCACGCGATCCATAGGAAAATGCTTGAGGGCTTCATGCACACATTGGCTCTGGACGGTTTGAAGGGTATCGAGATACAACTGCAACTCATCAAGGGAAATGCTGGCTGTGTCAAGTAACTTTTCACTCTTTTTAAGGGCATCCTTTAAAATGGAGGCGTGCAGCTCAAATCTTAAATGGTGAGCGTCGATGGATTCCAATGCCTCCCAGAAGGACGGATCCCGTGAATCTAGCGGCAGCAGAGTCATGAATTTTTCTCCGGCGGCCACATGGTTATCTTCATCTGTACGATAAATTCCGAGCAGGTATTTGTGCGCTTCATCGCCATATATGCCGCGGGCTACAATCATTGCATGTTCATGCACTTCCTGCTCGGTGAAGCTTGGATATACCCGGTAGATCAGAAAACATTTTCTGCGGCCGATCCCGGTCAGCATGCGGGAAATAAAATCTGTGTTATCTCGGTTGTTATAATTGGAGTTGGTGAAAATATAGATCAGAATGTCGGATGCCTCTAACGCTTTTTGAGTGACATCGCGGTTGGTATAACTGCCTTTGGCACCTGTATCAAAATCGGGGGTGTCTAGAAGAATAAGGTTTCTAAACTCGGATTGATGTGGCACATACAGCGGATTACCGGGGACAAAAAGATCATCTTTATCCTGCAAAGGTGCTGGGGTGGTATCATAGGGCTCAACCAGATTGGAAATAAAGTCGGTTTGTTTGAGACGATCGGCAGGCACGGAAAAAAGCACCCTTCTGTTCATGCCAGCTCTCCCTCCGGTTGGTGCAAGTTTCTCTCCCAGCAAGGAATTAAACAAGGTGGATTTGCCTGAAGATCCCCCTCCGCAGATGGCGGCAACGATTGGAAAATCCGGTGCAAACCGGGAGAGTAACTTGGCGTCGATGATATTGATCCATGAGTTGATTTCGGTTTGGTCGCCAAGTTTCAGCACTTCCGCTAAGCTGGGAATATCATGCCGCAGACGCTCCAGCGCCTCGTAAATCGTTTGCTCCATTTGTTCTTCCGTTTTGATCAACTCGCTTTATGTCTTATATAACATATGGAAGTTATTAAAACAAAAATAAAATCTAACCGAAATTAATCCGGCCAAACTCAAAACAACGATTTTGACACTTCCCCTACAATAATATATGTGAAAAAAATACATTGATTTGATGACTTATGATCGCTTACGAGTCGTTACCACAGAACTGAGACGCCTGGTATCAGAAGGCAGAACTATCGAGCTTTGCTAGGGCCCAAAAACGATCCTAGGTCGTGAAGAATTGGAAAAAGCGCTACGATGGGTATAGCTCGAATAACGCAAAGAGATAAGAAAAAAGGATGTTTGATCCCGGAATTTAACACCGAAGGTCATAAGGCAGGCAGGTTAAAGCAGTGGGCATTTCATGAAGCTCAGAATTGAAGGTTTCGGTGCAAAAATTTTTAAAGATTTTATTATATTAACCGAAATCTATATCATGAACCAAATGCCTGATTATAAAGCCGATAATAGTACACCCCTATACAACAGCCGCATAATTTTGGTTTATTTAGAATATCTCAAAAAATATTATCCTGATATCGAAATTGATCCTCTCTTAGAATATGCCGGAATAACAAGATATGAAATAGAAGACCCAGGCCAGTGGTTTAATCAAGATCAAACTGATCGTTTTCATAAGATACTCGTGGAAAAAACTGGGAATCCAAATATTTCTAGAGAAGCCGGTCAATTTACCGTATCCTCTGAAAAACTGGGAGCCGCCAAGCAATACGCACTAGGCTTTATGAAATTGTCCTCGGTTTACCTTATGGCTGGAAAACTCGCAAATAGTCTGACGCGCGGCTCCGTATTGAAGGCAAAAAAATTAGGTGCCAATAAAGCTGAAATTATATCTATTCCTAAACCAGGCGTAGAAGAGAAACCCTATCAATGTGAAAATAGAATTGGAATCCTTGAATCTATTCCCAAATTATTCAACGAAGCTAATGCCGAGATTGAACACTCTTTATGTTTTCATAAAGGTGGTGCCTGCTGTCGATATATCATCACATGGCCCAAAACTCTTTCACTCACTTGGATGCGCATACGCAGATACAGCCTCCTTTTCGGTTTACTCTTGGTGCTGATGTCCTACTTTTTCATATCTCCCCAATTATCGACAACTGTGGTTCTATCCTGTACGTTTCTCTACTTAGTCGTATTGTTGAGTTCAGAGCATATTGAAAAAAAGGAACTTATGAATGCCGTGGAAACTCAGGGTAACGCTGCTGAAGCGCTTCTGGATGAAATGAATACCCGCTCTAGTAATGCCTTGTTGATCCAGGAAGTCGGACAAGCTATCTCAGGCATCCTAAATATTGAAGAAATACTCGAAGCTGTCTTGAAAATTATAAAAAAACACTCGGATTTTGATCGCGGTAGAATTTTACTCACAAATGAAAATGAGACCAAACTCCAATTCACTGCAGCGTTTGGTTATGATCGAAATCAAAGAAAAATATTTAAAAAAATCGGTTTTCACCTTGATAATTCAGATGTGAATGAGGTTTTTGTAAAATGTTTTAAAGAACAAAAACCTTTCCTGGCAAATAATGTTATGGAGATTAAGAAAAGCTTATCGGAAAAAAGCCTCAGATACATAAATCAAATGCATATTGAATCATTTATCGTTGTTCCCATAGTCTACAAAAAGAAAACGTTGGGCCTTTTAGTTGTTGAAAATTTGAACTCGAAAAAGCAACTTATGCAAAGTGATATAAGACTTTTGATGGGCATTGCCTCTCATATTGCAGCGAGTATGATGAATGCTATTTCCTATAATAAAGTCAAGGAAAGCGAAAAAAACTTCCGCCTACTGGCAGACAACGTAAAGGATGTTATTTGGATTTTAGATATATCTTCATTGCATTTTTCATATGTGAGCCCATCCGTTGAGAGCATGCAGGGTTATACTCCTGATGAGCTAATCAAACTTACCCTCAGCGATATATTGCCCCCCGAATCCTTTAAATCGGCAATGGATGTTATCACTGAAGAGTTGATGAGAGAGAAGACCTTATCTGCTGATCCATTAAGGTCGCGAACATTGGAATTAGAAGAATATTGCAAAGACGGTTCAACCATATGGATTGAGGTGACCGCTAGTTTTCTGCGTGACAATCATGGTGAAGTGATGGGTATATTAGGAATTTCTCGCGATATCTCCGAAAGGAAGCATGCAGAAAAAGTGAGGAAAAAGCTGGAAAAGAAGCTTCAACAAGCTCAAAAAATGGAAGCCATCGGAACGTTGGCCGGCGGCGTTGCCCACGACCTAAACAATATTCTATCGGGCGTTTTAAGCTATCCTGAATTATTGTTGATGGATCTTCCCCAAGACAGTCCATTAAGAAAACCGATTGAGGCCATACAAGAGTCGGGGAAAAAAGCCGCAGCGATTGTGGAGGATTTATTAACTCTGGCCAGAAGAGGTGTAGCCATATCTGATGTCGTCAACCTGAATGATATCATTTCAGAATATCTGCTAAGTCCTGAGTTTGAGAAATTAAAAGCATTTCATCCCCTGGTAGATATTAAAACTGAATTTAATTACGACCCGTTGAACATACTTGGCTCTCCTGTTCATCTTTCGAAGACGATTATGAATTTGATTTCAAATGCAACTGAATCCATGCCTGAGGGGGGAACAGTAATTATTTCAACCAAAAATCAATATATTGATCAACCGGTAAGAGGCTATGATGAAGTTCGGGAAGGCGACTACGTTGTTCTTGAGGTCTCGGATACTGGAATAGGTATATCTCCAGAGAATACGGGTCGAATATTTGAACCCTTTTTTACAAAAAAAGTAATGGGAAGAAGTGGAACAGGATTAGGTATGGCGGTGGTCTGGGGGACGGTGAAAGATCATAAGGGATATATTGATGTGGAAAGTGTTCCTGGAAAAGGCACTACATTTACTTTGTTTTTTCCGGTAACAAGAAAAAAGTTAGAAAAAGATACAGCAGATTTCTCGATTCAAGATTATAAAGGAAATGGCGAATCTATTTTAGTCGTTGACGATGTAAAAGAGCAAAGAGAAATTGCTTCAACGATTCTATCCCAACTCGGCTATTCTGTAAGCACAGTTGCTTGCGGGGAAGCGGCTGTTGAGTACATGAAGAATCACTCAGCCGATTTGTTGGTCTTAGATATGATTATGGACCCTGGAATAGATGGACTCGAGACTTACAAACAAATTCTAAAACGGCATCCAAACCAAAAAGCAATCATTGCAAGCGGGTTTTCGGAAACAGACAGGGTAAAAGAGTCTCAAAAATTAGGAGCCGGAGAATATATAAAAAAGCCTTATACAATTGAAAAATTCAGTTTGGCAATTAAATCGGCACTAGCTCAAGGTCGTGCGGTGAGTTTATAAATAGTTCTGTAACCCTATTCTGTATGTTCCCTCCTTTTTCTGAATCACAATTGGAACACGAATTTCGTGTCAATTAAAAAATGACGTTTGTCATTTTTTTAGAGATTCTTTATTATGATACCATTGGCTTTGACAAGCAGACACCTAAAGACATCTCGCAACAGAGTCTACCAGACTGAAACTGTTCAAAATAATTAACTGCCATTTTTCACTTCCAGGAAATTGCTATGGGGAACTTCATCAAATGAAAACATCCAAATGCCGAATGAAAGAACAGGGATTTGCGGCCGGAAGCTGCACGGTGCAAGCTGAAGGACAACGCCTGCTGGCCTGCCGGGCCACATTAAAATACGAGAACAATCAAGTCCATCGATTGATTACCTCCATTCATTTATCTCGACCCGAAAATTATCTGTCCATTTATCAATCCGGATGCAACTTCTCCTGCCGCAAATGTCATTCCTGGTATTTCAGCAAGGTGAAGGACGGGTCCTGGTATACGCCACAAGAGGTTCTTGAGCAAGCGCTGGCCTATGAAAAAACCGTGACACTAATGGAACCCAGGGAAAAGGCAACCGCGTGGCATGCGCACGACTCCTGTAGGTGTTGCGGAAGCTGCGTTATTTACGGAAAGAAATCTGCATCATGCCCTGAAATGTTGAGTCCCGAGACCATCCTTTTAAGTCCCCAGGGCTTTGGCCCGGCACGCAATATTGTGGCATTTACCGGTGGGGATCTAACGTGCTGTCCGGATTTTTACGGTGAGTGCGCCCGATTAATCAAACAAAATACCAAACTATGGGTTATGATCGAAACCAATGGATATGGGCTTACCCCAGATAATATGGATTATTTACAGGAAGCCGGAGTGGATGCCTTCTGGTTGGACATCAAAGCCAATGATCCGCAAAAACACAAGTGGCTTACCGGATGTCCCAATGATCGTATCTTAAACCTCCCGCAAGAAATGATCAAACGCGGCTTCGTGCTGGAAGTATTGTCTTTGTATATTCCCGGATTGGTGGAGACCGATGATCTGGAAAAAATTGCAGGCCTTCTGGCAAAAGTCGATACCGGAATTCCGTTTACGATTCTTGCTTTTTTTCCGGAATACCGAATGAAAGATTACCCAAAACCGAGCGTCGGGCAGATGGTCGAAGCCTATCAGCGGACAAAAGCAGCGGGCCTTAAAAACATACGCCTGGGCAATCTAGGCGTTTTTATCAAATCTGAAGCGGATCAAAAATATTTAACAGATAATGTTGAACCCGGTGCTTATTAATTCGCCACAGAGACACCAGCCGTCGCTGAGGCTGTGGCGCGGAAAGCAGAAAACAGAGAACAGCAGACATAGGATACATTGCATCGGCCATGGCTCATAGAGCATAGACCAATGAGTCTTTAGTTATAGCTTAGATGATTTGTGCTGGCCTATACTTGATTTGACAGAATCGGAAAGCGAGTGAAAACATTGATTGACAGATTAGATATCAAAAATCTTTATAAGCCTACAAATATTCAAATATGTTCGAGAAATCCAAAAATTTGTGCCGGCCAATTCTTTGCTGATTAAGCAGATGATGTCGGGACTTACAAGCTTTTCCTCTGGATATAAGATATCCACACTTTTTAGGAAGGCGATTTATTTCAGATTGCCAGATGGTATATTCAAAAATTCGCTATTGTGTGTGCATAGCCGCTTTACACAGTGAATCAGATCTGTAAGTTTCGTTATGGTTTATAATTTAGATTATCTTTTTAGATCGTCTCTGGGTGGACATGATATAGTATCCCTTGAATAACCTTTTAGTGTAAAAGAATATTTATCTCTGGGCAGGATCACTCATCTTATCTCACATTCCATTGAAGAAAAATTGGAAAAGATCCAGCGTTTTCTCCCAAAGGATCCCAAAGAAAAAACCCTAACCCAAAGAGACAAAATCAAGGATGTATGCAAACAGGCCACTATGATTACTTTGGGAATGACCTGACTATCTGCTCTAAAAAGATATTCCACAAAATTCTTTAGCGATCTGTGCAGCCTCTACAGCATCCTTTCCATACCCATCTGCGCCAATCGATTTGGCAAAATGCTCGCTCACCGGTGCCCCGCCGACCATTACTCTCACACTATCTCTCAGGCCTGCCCCGGATAGAGCATCAATGATTTTCCCAAACTCAGGCATGGTTGTCGTTAGCAACGCACTGAGGGCCAAAATCGTCGGCTTAAGGTTCCGTACCGCCTCAATAAATATTTTTGTATCCACATTGACTCCAAGATCATGCACTCGTATACCAGCTGAACGGAACATGATTCCGACAAGGTTTTTGCCTATATCGTGAAGATCTCCTTTCACTGTGCCAAGGACCACCAAAGGACTCTTTTCGCTACTTTGGCCTTTACTCTGAAGGATAGGTTCGAGGAGATCCATTCCTATATTGAGG
>Ga0209536_100000434_pt1 | contig 67742 bp, 49 predicted proteins | sample DeeMarSeWOR28_12_FD_187461 | JGI IMG/M metagenome (GOLD analysis project Ga0209536, IMG submission 187461) | Marine sediment microbial communities from White Oak River estuary, North Carolina - WOR-2-8_12 (SPAdes) (version 2) | ecosystem: Environmental > Aquatic > Marine > Intertidal zone >...
TACAAGCGCATCTGACAGGGCCAGTTCCTCCCTTTCTACCCAGTTCCCGTTTTCATCAACGATATTATCCAGGATTTGAGCATATTCCTCTTTCAATTTCAATTGTGTCATCAGGGCATGTAAAGACCACCGTTGACCTCAAGGCTCTGTCCGGTTATATAATCCGCCAGATCGGAGGCAAGAAAGAGAACGACCTTGGCAATGTCTTCTGGCTTACCCACGCGACCGAGTGGTATCATGCCCGGCATCTTTTCATGTACATCTTTTGGGGTAAAAGTGTTATGAAAAGCCGTATTCCCGATAAATCCGGGCGAGACACAGTTTACGGTTACTCCGAATGGCGCCAGCTCCTTTGCCAGCGATTTGGTAAAGGTCCATATCGCGCCTTTGGCTGCTGCATACGCCGCAGCTCCCGTTCCACCGCCATCGTGGGCTGCCTGTGAGGAAAGATTGATCACTTTTCCGCGCTTTTTCTTTTTAAAATAGGGGATGACCGCATTGGCAGCAATAAATGCTGTCCGGAGATTGACATCCATGACGGTCTGAAAATGTTGATCATCAAATTCAGATACGGGTACCCGTTTCACTAATCCACCGGCGTTATTCACCAGGATGTCAATACCGCCACCGAGCTCAAGTGCCGCATTGACCAATTTTTCCATCTCTGTTTTCCTGGTCAGATCAGCGATAACAGCACTGCATTTACCGCCCTCCTGCCTGATCGTCTTTGATACGGCTTCAAGCTCATCCGGGAACTGATGATTATTTATCACCACCGCAGCACCGGCGCGTGCCAATATCATGGCAGTTTCTTTGCCAATTCCCTGAATACTGCCGGTTACAATCGCCACTTTGTTTTCCAGTCTGATCTCCATAATGCCACCTTTTATTTTCATCATCTGAATTATTCACCACGGAATTGCACAGAAGTATACCACATATTGAAAATAAAATTCTTAGTAAAACTATTCAAATTAATACAAAATATTATAATATTGTATATTTATCCCTGGGTAATTTAAATAAATTCAAGCCTTTATCTGTGTTACTCCGTGGTTTATAAATTGGTCAGGATAAAATAATGATAGTTAAATTTTCCGGTACAGATGTAATATATCACACAAATAATCAGTAAAAAATTTCAGATGACCTCCAATACCTTTTTTGAATGCTCCTCCGCCAGTGCCAAATGGGCAATCATGGCCTGTTCTGCGCCGTCTTCATCTCTGACGGTAATTGCCTCAACCAGTTTCTGGTGGTACTCAAGAGCGGCACTTTTGGCACGATTAACATGGGCATATACCAGCGTGCGTATCTTGGGCATCAGTTGAAAAATAGGTTCGACCATCATCGGTATGATCGGATTGCCGCTTGCTTTGGCAAGCAGAAGATGAAATTCACGATCCAGCTCTCCCTCTCTACGATAATCATCCTCACGGCAATCAATAAATTTCTTCAGATTATTTTTTAAGGCCTGCAGATCTTCTTCCCTGCGGTTCGAAGCGGCAAGTCTGGCTATCTGAGGCTCCAGCATCTGCCTGACACGGATCACATGGGAAATGAGTTTCTTGTCAAAATTGAGCTCCAGGAACAGTGACATGGGTTTTACCGCGTGTGCGGCAGAATAATCGTTCACATATATGCCGCTCCCTTTGCGGATCGTGATCAATCCCCTGCCGCTGAGCATCCGCAGGGCCTCGCGCAATGCTGTCCGGCTGACCGCGAACATTTCACATAATTCTTTTTCAGTGGGAAGCTTTTCTCCGGGTAAGATCTTTTTCTGGCGGATAACATCTTCAATGCGTTTCTCAACTCGCTGACTGAGCGTCAGGGCATGACCAACTTTGCCAAATAAAGTGTCCATCGCAGGTCCGTTTATTTGTAATATGTATGATAAATTTAAAATACAGATTACAACTTATTTTGTCAAGCGAAAACCAAGGTTTTTCCGGTATCCGCCGATTACATGAATAACGTGAAACTGAATTCAATTACAGAAAGTCATAGATTACAAATGTAGGGAATGCTCAATATGATCCTGATAGGTTGTTATCCTTTACTACTATATTTCCTTATTTATCCGTGGCAATTTTAAAATTGAATGCGGGTTCAGGATTATCCGTCTGAGAACATTTTTCGTGGTTCAATCTTCCCAATTTGTGTGGAAAAACTGGCCACGCGGCTTGTCGATCCGCTCGTAGGTGTGGGCACCAAAGAAATCTCTCTGAGCCTGTACCAGGCGAGCCGGCAATATTTCTGCACGATAGGTATCATAGTATGATAATGCGCTGCTGAAACCGGGAATTGGTATACCGTTTTCAACTGCAATAGCGATAATCTTTCGCCAGGCAACCTGACTTGCGTCGATCGCTTTTACAAAATAAGGATCGAGTAACAGATTTTGTAAATCGGGATTTTTTTCGTAAGCAGTACGGATATGGTTTAAAAAATCTGCACGAATGATACACCCGGCCCGCCATAGAGAGGCAATTTTGCTGAAATCAAGCTGCCATTTGTATTCTTCGGCAGCACGTTTCATCAACTGAAATCCCTGCGCATAGGAACAGATTTTCGAGGCATACAGGGCCTTACGGATATAATCAATAAAGCCCGCCTTATCGGCGGTGTGAAAATGCGGGAGGGGGCCCTTCAGAATTTTCGAGGCATATACCCTCTCCTCCCGATAAGAGCTGGCGATTCTGGCAAATACCGCTTTAGCAATCGTCTGGGCAGGGACGCCCAGATCCAGAGCGGTTTGGCTGGTCCACTTGCCGGTTCCTTTTTGCCCTACTGTATCCAGAATGATATGGATGATCGGTTTACCGGTTGCTTCATCCTTTTTCCGGAGGATCCTGGCAGTTATATCAATGAGATAACTATTCAGTTCGCCTTTATTCCAGGACGCAAAAATATCTGCCATTTCTTCAGGATCCAGGCCCATCAGCTGTTCCAGCAGAAAGTAAGCCTCGGAAATCATCTGCATGTCACCATACTCAATACCGTTATGGATCATTTTAACAAAATGCCCGGCACCTTCCTCCCCAACCCAGTCACAGCACGGTTCGCCGTCATCTACACGGGCTGCGATATTTTGCAGCAGCTCCCGGATATGCGGCCACCCCTCGGAATTGCCGCCGGGCATGAGTGAAGGCCCTTTGCGGGCACCCTCTGCCCCTCCACTTACACCGGCACCGATAAACAGAATACCTGATTTTTTCAATTCATGCATTCTACTGGTTGTATTCATAAAATAGGAGTTCCCGCCATCGATGAGAATATCCCCCGCCGCAAGGAGTGGTTTCAGGGTGTTGATCACATCGTCAACCGGACGTCCTGCCGGTACCATGATCATGATTTTTCGCGGGTGTTCCAGAACGGAAACGAGCCGGTCCAGATCGTCGCACAGATGGATGTTTTTTTCTGCAAACGTATCCTTAACCATATGTCTTTGTGTCTCACTGAGATCATAGGCGGCAACGGTATACCCCTTTTCTGAAATATTTATCGCAAGATTTTGCCCCATTACCCCCAAACCGATCATGCCAATTTGCATCTTTAGGTTACCTTTCATTTGTTTACCAGATTTATGCATTAAAATACCGGCCTGAATGGGCAGGTTTCAAAACGCCAATAAACCGATATCATGCTTAACACGCAGGGAACAATCAAGAAGGCCACTAATACATCTCATATGGAACCGCCGGCAACGACAGAAATTTCAGCTTCTGGCAGTTCTTATGGCGTTTTGTCAGCAGATCTTTTACACTCCATTGCCGTTTATCTGTCCCTGGGTGTTCATCAGGTCAGTCCATCAGCAATCCACCATTGACCTCAATCGTTTCACCTGTAATATAACTGGCATAATCTGAAGCTAAAAAGAGTATCGGATACGCGACCTCCTCCGGCGTACCTTCCCGACCAAGTGGGACGGTTTTTTTCATTGCCTCACGGATCTCGGCACTGGTAAATCTGTCATGAAACGGTGTTGAAATTATACCGGGAGCGATGTTGTTTACTGTGATGTTGTTATCGGCGAGTTCCTTGGCCAGGTTTTTACTGAAGGTTAAAACAGCTGCCTTTGCGGCACTGTAATGTCCGGAGCCAAAGCCACCACCATTCCGGGCAGCAATGGAAGAAATGTTTACAATCCGCCCGTATCCCTGATTTTTCATGAGCGGTACGACATACTTACAGCAAAGATAAACGCTTTTTATATTTAGTTCCATGCACTGATCCCACAGTTCGTCGGTCATTTCACTGAATGGACGCCGGTCTAAAAGACTCCCGGCATTGTTGACCAGTATGTCTATACGGCCGCCGAATTGCCCGGTTGTTTCCTCGACAAGTCGTCTGACTTCCGCAGGTTTTGTAACATCGGCCTTAAAAACGGCCCCATTTCCACCTTCTTTTTCAATTCTGTGGAGTACTTTTGCCGCCGCTGATTCACTGCGGTTATAATTGATCATGACCAATGCCCCGGCACGGGCAAATTCTATAGCGGCAGCTGCGCCAATACCCGTACTGGCGCCGGTTATCAATACAACTTTGCTGTCAAAACGTATGTCCATGATGATTCCTTTTATTTCTATAAATCAGGAATTAGGGATATTTAAAGATTAAAGATTAAAGATTAAAAAGTGTAACACAATTCATTTGTTGTCAATGAAAAAGTCAGGTAATTTCTGTTTTTACATATACTTAATAATAATTCCTAATTCCCCCAAAGGGGTCCTTCGGATTAATTCCTAATTTCAAAACGGATCGTTTTTTAAGCGGTAAAGCGTTTCACCGGCTTTTTGAACGTAGAAGATCCCTTCGGATTCCCTGTTTTTCCAATCATTCTGATCGATAGTGACAGGATCGCGGTAACCAAGATTGATCTCAGAACAGATTTCCTCCGGGATTCCTGTAGCCAAGGTAACACGGATACGGGGTGATTCCACACCATTTTCATATGTTCCGATACCCCTGACATGGGTTGAATGTGCTTTTACCCCTCCCGGGATTTTCCCGTATTTTTCCGGTTGCTTCAGAAAATAATCCCTGGTGTGATAGCCAATTTTGCGTATGATTTCACCATGTGTGGCCGAAATGGTTGTGATATGCGGTGCATAAATGATCAGTTCACCTCCATCGGCCACTACAGGCTCCAATTTATACATACATTTGCCACCGACCCAGAGATCATCATACATTTCCGGCGCACATGAAAGTATTGAATGGAACGGATAATCCTTGTAGACGATATGAAGTCTCTCTGATAGATCCGCTGCTTCATTCCATGCTTCCTCCGGTGTGCCAAAGTATAATCCCGCCAAATCATTGCCGGATACAACCATGCTGAAGCACAGTCGATCCACAGGTACCATGCTTGCAGCGCGATCGACGATTTTTCTGACCGGAGTATGTTTTTTTCCGATAATTGCAGGATTGGTGATCAAAGCACCCAGCCAATGGAACATATCGATAATTTCTTTACCTGCAATGCCAGGAAAAAGGTATTTATTTCCGCCTGAAAAGCCTACAACTTCATGCGGAAATACCGGACCAAGAATGATCAGCACATCATACTCCATAACCATTTTATTGATTGTGATGGAAACTTCTTGGGATATCATCCCATCAGACATTTCTGCAACTTCAGCTGATGTTATTTTACCCAGCGGGGCCAGTTGGGAAGGATCATTCCAGGCATGATTAAAAAAGCGTGCTTTTGAATACCGCGTCTGCCGTTCTGCAGCGGTAATGCCCAAACGTCTGTTGATTGCCGGTTCCGAGAGTGGATGATGCGTGCCCAGAGCGATGATGAAATCCAGATTTTTGACCACTTCTGCCAGTTGTTCATAAAGAATCCTGAAAATGATATCAACCGGTCCCGAGCGTGTATTGTCCGGAATAATGAACAGTACCTTCTTATCGTCAAGGGAGGCCTGTTGTAATGCCCGGGCACATATTCCGGTTATATCATCTTTCTTGAGCAGCGGTGTACTTTGCTTCAATTCCCCGAACCCCCTTAAACATTATAGGTCGTGGATGCGGTGGTTCCGCCACGACCGGTCCAGTTGGTATGAAAAAATTTCCCCCGCGGCTGATCAATGCGCTCATAGGTATGGGCACCGAAATAGTCACGTTGGGCCTGCAGCAGATTTGCCGGAAGTTTTTCACTTCGGTAGCCGTCATAATATGCAAGGGCGCTGCTGAATGCCGGAACTGGTATTCCGGTTTCTACTGCGGTACCGATCACTTTCCGCCAGGATGCCTGATTTTCATCGATGGCCCGTTTGAAATACGGATCGAGCAACAGGTTTGTCAGGTCCGGATTGGTATCGAATGCCGCTTTTATTTTGTCCAAAAATTGCGCTCTGATAATGCATCCACCCCGCCACATGAGAGCGATCTGGCCAAATTTTAATTGCCACTCGTACTCCTGCGCTGCGGCACGCATCAGCTGATATCCCTGGGCATAGGAGCATATTTTGGATGCATATAATGCCTTCCGGATCATTTCTACAAATGCTTTTTTATCACCGGAAAAGGCAGAGGACGGACCGGAGAGTTTTTTTGAGGCAGCTACCCGCTCCTCCTTTATAGCACTGATTGCCCGGGCGAAAACCGCTTCTGCCACCGTTGGTGCGGGAACACCTAAATCAAGTGCAGTGCCGCTGGTCCATTTACCGGTGCCTTTCTGACCGGCGGTATCGAGGATCATTTCCAGCAGCGGATTTTTTGTATCGTCATCCATTTTACCCATGATCTCTGCTGTTATTTCAATCAGATAGCTGTCCAGCTCACCTTTGTTCCACTCAGAAAATATGGGCTGCATATCACCGGGTGTCAATCCCAGCAGATTTTTCATGAGCCAGTAGGCTTCCGATATCATCTGCATATCGCCATATTCGATTCCGTTATGAACCATTTTAACAAAATGTCCGGCACCGTTGCTGCCGACCCAATCACAGCAGGGTGTTCCGTCTGCAACTTTTGCTGCAATCGATTTAAAAATATTGGCCACCAGCGGCCAGGCTTTCTCCGATCCCCCGGGCATGATCGAAGGACCGTTTAACGCTCCTTCTTCCCCACCGGAGACACCTGTACCGATAAATAAAAAACCCTTATCCTCCAGATAGTTTGTTCTGCGGATAGAATCAGGAAAATGACTGTTCCCGCCATCGATGATCAGATCACCCCGATCAAGGTGCGGAATCAGGACATCGATAAATTCATCAACCGGTTTTCCTGCTTTTACCAAAAGCATAATCTTCCTGGGTCGGTCCAGGCTTGCCACCAGTTCTTCGATGGTATAACAGCCTTTTATATGCTTTCCTTTAGCCCGGCCGTTTACAAAATCTTCTACTTTTTTTACGGTGCGGTTATAAACGGCTACTTTAAATCCATTCCGTTCCATGTTCAAAACCAGATTTTCACCCATTACCGCCAGACCGATTAGTCCGATGTCATACTCCTGCATGCCGCAACTCCTTTCAACAAATTGTTATTAATTGTATAAACTGGCTGATAGGATAATATTTTCCTGCCACGAAGCACTCGAAGATTTTAAGTGCATATGTATAAGAATTTAAATCAAAGATGATCATGAGTTATCATACGTATCATTTTTAGATAATTGGTCTTTCTGCTCAGCTTGATGTTTCATCCATCGTCCTGCGTGTTCCGGATTCGGTTACAACTGCTTGCGGTTTTTCTAATAATTTTTTTTGTACTCGCTTTACTTCGTTGACTTTGTGTTCTTCGTGGTAATTTTTCATACTCCTCCGAAGGCGGCGAAACCCCCATCGACCGGTATTACGGCACCGGTGACAAAGTCGGACAGTGGTGATAATAACCAGAACATGGCGCCAAGGAGATCTTCCGGATTGCCAAAACGTTTTACCGGCGTATGATTGATAATCGATTGTCCCCTGGGCGTCAGTTCACCATCCTCCGCATTCGTCAGTAAAAATCGGTTTTGTTCGGTCAGGAAAAATCCCGGCGCCAGGGCATTCACTCTTATATTTTGATTATACTCTTCGGCAAAATGTACTGCCAGCCATTGGGTAAAATTGCTCACCGCCGCTTTTGCGGCCGAATAAGCCGGAACCCTGGTAAGTGGACGAAATGCGCTCATCGAGCTGATATTCAGAATATTACCCGAGCCAGCTTCGGCCATATATTTACCAAACACCTGACATGCCGCTATAGTACCCAGTAAATTCAAATCAAAAACATTGCGCAATGAGTCCAGATCAAGTTCAAAAAACGATCGCTCAGGTCCGGTTGTAGCGCCTGGCTGATTCCCCCCCGCCGCATTGATGAGGGCGTAGATCTGCCCGAACTCTTTTTGTACGACCCTGGCGGCTTGATTAAGACTATCATGTTGTGTAACGTTCCCATATACCATCATAAATTTGCCACAGGCGGTTTCAATTTTGCGTTTCACATCTGCCTGCAGTTCCGTATTCCGGTCGATCACCGCAACATTTGCCCCGACACCGACCAGGGCGCAAGCCATTTCACCCCCCAGGATGCCACTGCCACCGGTAATCACAATGGTTTTGCCGGTAAAATCATATTTTTCCCTGATTTCTTCCAGATTCATAGCACACTCTTTTCAATCCTTGTATTTTCTTTGCACAGTGAATTATTTTGGGAGCAAATAATTGTCTTTATTATACCTTTAACCACATTACAACATTCCAGCCACCAAATGATTGCCGATAGCGGATCATGAATTGCTCTGTCTTTACCTTTCGGAGCACAAAAGCTACCTTAACTTGATTCTCTGGTTACCAGTTCCGGTTTCAATATATACCTCTTTTGGGATAGCGTGCCCTTCTGTTGATCAGCCAGCACCTTTACCGCCAGCTCTCCAATCTGTTCAGTTGGCTGATGAATAGTGGTAAGTGGAACGGGTGCCGTATCTGCCGCATCGATATTATCGAATCCGACGATCGCGACATCTTCCGGAACCCGCAACCCCTTCTCCATCACTGCTTTCTGAAAACCAAGCGCCGTAAGATCATTATATGCAAAAATTGCATCCGGCCGTTCCTCAGACAGAGCGAAGAACTGACCTATTTCATAACCGGACTGAAAATCGTTCCATTCACCACCACGTGGAAGATTATATAAAAACTTCTCGATTATTGGTCGTTTATGTTCCTTCAAGGCCCTTTGATACCCCTTAAAGCGCTCCTCACCGCAAAGATTACCGACTTCACCATTGATATAACCGATTTGGGTATGCCCTTTGTCTATCAGATGTTTTCCGGCCAGGTACCCGCCCTGTTCATGATCGGTTCCGACAAAAATTATATCCGGATCGATAATATAAGAAACGACAACATAGGGAAAGCCTTCTTTATCCAATTGACGTATTGCGGGAGTCGCCCGGTAGATATGGCTCATCGACGCAATAATCAGCCCCCGTACACCCAGATCACGGTAGTCCTGGATCAGATATTCCTCTTTTTCCATGCGATTTTCGGAACTGGAAAGCATCAGGCTGTATCCATATTCGGAGATCCCTTTTTCAACACTTTTTAAGATTCGTGAGAAAAATGGACTGTTCAAATCGGTGAGGACAAAGCCGACACTCTTAAATTCCCTTCGTTCCGTCAACGGTGAAACTTCCGAAACATACGTTCCTTTTCCAACACGGCTGTAAAGCAATTTTTCCCGGATCAATTCATACAGCGCTTTTTTAATGGTAATCAGACTCACCCCATATTCTCTGGCAAGTTCACTCTGTGACCGGATCTTTTCCCCTGGTTTTATCTTACCGATGGCGATCTGACGCGATATATCATCGACAATTTGCATATACAGCGGCAGCGCATTTTTGTGGTCGATCCCCATAAAATCACCATACCAATTATTTTATACTTATGCCTGGTATACCAGGCATACTATTATAACAGACCAGACTGTTAAAGTCAATAGTTTTTATAAATATTGTTTTATGCCTATTATTGGCAATGCACCGGAACACAAATTGAGTTTGCCGGAGGATCACCGGCCAGACAGCTGCAGGATCTCCTCCCAATAGCCCGGATCAACCGCAATCCCTTCCCGCATTGCTTTTTCACGCCGGGCCAGTGTTTGTTCGCCGGGAAAGCGCACATCTGTCCCGCTGGCTTTATAATACTCGACCACCTCGTGGATGAGCTGGTTGCGCACTTCATCGCTGATCAAACGCGGCAGATCAAAAGCTATGAACACCTGTGAAAGACCATATTCATGGGATTGACGGCCAATGTGCAGGGAAGTCTGTCCGGAAGACAGCAAGGCAGCCATCAAATCAAGTATCAGCGACAGGGCCGACCCTTTCCACAGGCCGATCGGGAGCAATTGCCCTGTCCTGAGAATATTTGCGGGATCATAAAGCATATTTCCCTGCTCATCCAGCCCCCCCGGGAAAGGTAATCGCTCACCAGCCCGCTTGTATGTATCAAGTTTCCCATAAGAATATTGTGACAGGGACATATCCAGCACCAGCGGTATATCATCAGGACCGTGGATTGCAATCACCAATGGATTATTGCCGGTATGTGCTTTTCTCCCTCCCCAGGGCGGCATATTGGGCGTCGTATTCGTCCAGCAAATGGCGCCAAAGTTCGCATCAACTGCCTGCCATCCATAGGTCCCACCACGCATCCAGTGATTTGTGTTGCGTAATGCGACACACCCGATACCATAACCGGACGCCAGGCTCACAGCTTTCTGCATGCAAATACGGGCATTTAGCATACCCGCCCCGAGCTGGCCATCCCATCGCTCCAGCGCACCGAAGGTCTGCAGTGGAACAGCAACCTGGTCGGTTTTGATATAACCCCGGCGGATACCCCGGATAAACAATGGAAAACGATTGATCCCGTGAGAGGGATAACCATCGCGATTTGACTCGGTGAATATTGTTGCAATACTATCAGCATGCTCGTTAATAAAGCCCTGTTTCAATAATATTTCCTTTAAAATATTCCTGATCTCCTCGAATGGGATCAACAAACTTGTTTCCATATCAAAATTATCCTCCAGGAAAACATACAGTATCTCCAAATATATTGGGCAGGATTATTGGATCAACAGGAAGGTAGGAATAGTGGTATCCAATCTGATAGTGATCCTCACGCTGCAGAAATAGGTATCGGAATTGACTGATTGTATTAATTTTCCACTCCTGATTCTTTTTATACCAGGCCTTCTGTCTACATTTTAAAGTACCGAGAAAAGTAGCTTGAAAAAACAAAAAAAAATTTTCAATTCAAGGAATACATTTTGAATATTTATTGTTATATTATAACGCCTTCCAAAGTCTACACACCTTGTGTAGCCTAACGTCTGGAAAACCCGTTCAGTTCATGCCCTGGACGGGTTTTTTTTATTCACCTTTAAAAAACGTTTGTTCCATATCATCTTTTTTATCAAATTTCCGTCGTTAATTTACCTGAATAAGTCACGGTGTCTCTCAGGAAAGCAGCTGGAGTAACTCCGAGGTTTTCCACTTGAACGGTTTTTTCAGGTGGTCGGTGATAAAATCAGGTTGATCGGTATATCATTGCATGCTCTTCTGGTGTTTTTAATGCATGATATTTATCAAAAAAAACGAATAACAATAACGAATGAGGTTTCAAATGACTAAAAAGTATTATATTTTTTTGGCATCTCTGGTTTTAGTGCTGTTTATGTCATGCATTGAGAAGAGTGTGGAGGCCGATTTGATAGAATTCATCCAAAGGTACGAGGAAAAAATGATTCCGCTCACGGCAGCACATGGGCTGGCGCAATGGAATGCATATACTACCGGAAAGCAGGTCTTTTTTGATGAAACCACGGAATTATCTCTGAAAATAGATTCCATTCACCAGATACCAGAGGATTTTCATTTTCTGAAAGTAAATCATGAAGGCAACATGATAAGCGATACTCTTCTTAAAAGACAACTCGAAATATTATATCGTGCATTTCTCGCAAAGCAGATTGATCCGGAACTCAATCAACAAATTACCACCCTGGCATCCAGGATTGAAGAGGTATTTGCTAATTTTCGCACAGCGGTAGATGGTAGAAGCCTGTCTGATAACGAAGTAACTCAGATACTGAAATCAGAAAAAAACTCAACAATCCGCGAAAAGACATGGCGCGCACAAAAATCGATTGGCGATCAGGTAGCTCCTGATATCATCCGCCTTGCAAAACTCCGCAACCAGGCCGCCGCACAACTCGGTTATCAATCGTATTACCATATGGCCATGGATATATCAGAATTATCCCCTCACATGGTGGAATCAATCTTTCATGAATTATATGAATTAACACAGGCGCCTTTTAAAAAAATTCATGCTCAAATTGCGCGTGTTTTTGCCAAACGATATGGTATTACGGAAGCAAAAATCCGTCCCTGGCATTATGAAGATCTTTTTGCTCAGGAAACACCTTCTCTGTTTGATGTGGATCTTGATACCTATTACGCGGATATCGATATTGAGGCTATCGCCCGGAAGTATTACAATTCTTTCAATATGCCGGTTGATGATATACTTGCAAAGAGCGATCTGTATGAGCGTGCGGGAAAAAGTCAACATGCTTTTTCATTTTTCATCGATCGAAAAAATGATATTCGCATTCTTTGTAATCTCATACCCAATATGCGGTGGATGGAAACCATGTTGCACGAACTCGGTCACGCTACCTATGATAAGTACCTCGATCCGAATCTTCCGTTTGTCCTGCGTGAACCGGCACATGCGTTCACCACGGAAGGTGCGGCCATGCTCTTTGGCGGCTTTGCCATAAAAGCACCCTGGATGGCCAGGGCAACAGCTCTGGATAATGCCACCATCAGCGCGATCGATGCGGCAAGCCGCGATAATTTGCGTATGAGCAAAATAATTTTTGCCCGCTGGAGTATGGTCATGCTTGACTTTGAAAAGGAATTGTACCGTGATCCAGGGCAGGACCTGGGCAAATTGTGGTGGGAACTGGTCAATAAGTACCAGTTTATCAAAGCGCCGCAAATATCTTCAGGTACAGAGTGGGCATCGAAGATACATATCGCCACCTATCCGGTGTATTATCAGAATTATCAACTGGGAGAACTTTTTGCCTCGCAGGTTCTGCAATCGATCGGTAAAAAGTTTGCACCGGATAAACCAATCCAGCACCTGACTATGTGGGATATGCCTGATGCCGGTGATTATATCAAGCAGCATATTTATCACCCTGGAAAGCGACTGCCCTGGAATGAAATGATTGAACAGGCTACCGGTGAACCTTTGACCGCCAGGCACTTTGTCCGGTTGTATGTGCAATAAAGGGCTTCATCTGATTATTAAACGGGCTTCTGATATTTCGCTTGCACCAAAATATCCGAGCGCATAGTTTTCCGGATTGGTAATATTTTCAATATTACCTCGAATGGGAGCCGGTGGCGTATCAAACAACCCCCTGTCCCCCAGCTGTTTAAACAGATAGTAGTGATAATCATAGGCCAGTTTGGTCAGGGATAGTTGTCTTACGAGCGCAAGGTCGCCTGCTGCGTAAATCAATTCATCATTTGGTGTTTTCCCTTTTACCGTCTGACCGTTGGTATAACGGTCATCGCTTAATAATGACCATTTCGTACCCGGATTCACCCTGATAGTCGACTCTCCGTTGCGATACTGTTCCCAATAATAATAATTCTCCTGATAAGCCGGATCCGTGTAGTCAATTTTTATACGGATACCTTCCTCATCAAATCCGGTCTTTTCAACAAATCGCTGGTATACGGTATCAATAGGAGCGACCGGATTCAACCTTTCAGAGGCGGTATAAGTCTCATTATTATACACGATATTTAGTGTGTAAACACCGCCAATTCTGGCAAAAAGGTTATTGGTTTCATATCTTCCGGGTGTCTCGGGCGATTCACTGAATATATAGGATACCCCTTGTTCGTCCAATACCACTACACGTGCATTACGGATCCTCGGAGTCTGGGCATTGGCAAAATATTCTCCTGTCGTGGACAGGGTGATCCGCTGATAGCCGGTTTCGACCCCCTTGATCTTTTCTACCCGTCCCTCAACCACCAGCCGCTCAGAACCCTGCTCAAGATCGACCGTAATAACCTCCTGACAACCGGTTGTTATGAGCAGTGAGATTATAAGTAAAATCGCGTATTTCATAGTTTTACCTTTCAGAATGCAAAGTTATAGGTTATACTTGGAACAAATCCAAAGATGGTTGTTCTGACCGCTTCAGTATTGACGGGATTCTCCTCATTCTGGCGAAACGTGATTGATGTGGCATTCATCCGGTTATATACGTTATAGATACTGAATATCCAGTCACCTCCAAGTTTGTCGTGCAGTATTGCCGATATATCCATCCGGTGGTAATCCGGCATGCGCTGCAGATTACGATCTTCATACTGTGGCACCACAATACCCGCATATTCGTATCTTCCCTGAGGATATGAAAGCGGCCGGCCGGTATTATAGACAAAGGTTGCTGAAAATGTCCAGTTTTTGTTTAACCGGTAACTTCCTGAAACAGACAAATCATGGATTTTATCGAAATTTGAGGGATAATATCTGCCACCATTGATACCTGGATCACCCAGACCGGCACCCGGAACCCTTCGTTCACTGCGCGCAAAGGTATAACTAAGCCATCCGCTGAACCTTCCCTTGCGCTTTTCAAAAAATAACTCCATTCCATATGCCCTGCCTTCACCGGTGAGCAATTCGGTCTCAAGTGTATTATTAAAGGTCAGACTCGCGCCATCGACATAATCTACCTGATTGTGCATCTGTTTATAATATAATTCAAGCGAAGTACCATAAGCACCATTGTTAAAATCATGAAAAAAGCCAAGAGCAATCTGATCGGCATTTTGTGGTTCAATATATGATCCGGAGGGCGTCCATAGATCAAGCGGACTGGGAGCAGTGGAATTGGATATCAAATGAACATACTGAGCAGTGCGGTTATAACTGAGTTTGAGGGCGGTGTTTTCACTGAAACGGTACCGCAGGCTCAGGCGCGGTTCGATATTCTGGTCGACGTCAATGGTTTCCCAGGGACCATAGTGCACACTGTCCACTACAATTCCGTCTTCATACCGGCCCAGTTGCTCAATATATCTAACAGGCCGGTCGGATTGATATTGATATACCGTCTGTTCCCCCAATCTGATGAAAGCGGAATACCGGACTCCCACTTGTACTTTAATTGCTGATGAAAAATCCTGTTCTAAGCCGATGTATGCTGCAGGTTCCAGGGCATATTTTTTATCAAGGGCGTCTGGAAGAATTGCGGATGCTGGTGTCAGTGGCTTGATTTCACCCGGATTGAAGCGGTAGTAAATCGCAGAAAATCCATAATCCAGAATACTTTGATCGCTGAGACCTGTAATGAAATCTGCTTGCAATTGGAAACTCTGAATAGCTGCCCGCCATTCAAACTCGGATCCTTCGCTCAGTATTTTTAAACCGTAGTCATATTCGCCAGTCCCGGCGCTAAGATTCCAAACGGTATTCTGAGTGAACTGATGGTTCCAGCGCAGCGAAAATGTTTTATTTCCCCAATTATTACCAAACACATCAGCAATTTCGAGTACATCATGACCGAGGTATCCCGAAAGGTACAGTCTGTTTTTTGTGTTCAATTCATAAGCAGCACGCACATTCAGATCATAGAAATAAGCCCGGTTCTCGATATCAAACAAGGGAAGAAAAAGATCACCATAAGACCGGCGTCCTGCTACCAGAAATGAACCTTTTTTACCAGGAAACGGCCCTTCCACGAGCAAACGACTGGAAACAAGGCCAATACCCCCAGCCAGTTTGACATTATCCGGGCTCCCGTCACGCTGGTTCACTTCAAGCACAGAAGATAATCTGCCACCGTATTTTGCCGGAATCCCACCCTTGTAAAGTGTGGCATTACCAGTGGCATCGTTGTTGAATACCGAGAAAAATCCAAACAAGTGTGAGGCATTAAATATCGGCGAATTATCAAGTAAAACCAGGTTTTGGTCAACAGCTCCGCCGCGCACATTAAAACCCGAAACACCTTCGCCAACAGAAGACACGCCCGGAAGCAGCTGGATGCTTTTTATCAGATCAACTTCACCCAATACGGCGGGAATCCTGCCGATTGTCTTATAGTCTAATTGCGATATACTCATTTCAATCGACGCAATATTATCTCTGGATTCAATAGCTGAAGTAACAATTGTTTCTGTTTCCTCCAGTAAAAGTTTCATCTGGATCTTGATCATTATATCTTTATCGGCCAAAACCTGCTCACGGATCGTCTGATAACCGATATAATCAAATTGCAGAAGATACTCCCCAGATGGAACAATCATGGTAAAGAATCCGTCCGGATCGGTTGTTGTGCCGCCCATGATTGCCGGTATGGATATGTATGCACCTGCCAGGGGATTTTCCGATTCCGCATCGGTCACCACCCCCTGTATCTTGACCGATTGAGTAAATCCACTTGCGATAAGGAAAAAGAAAAGCGTTATACTTTTAATCATTTCTACACCTGTTGAATTATATCGCTCAAAACGCTCTATTCTGTATTATTATTTCATTCTTCGCGACTTTATGATATTTTTTTTCAGCATTCAGCCATATCAGTATAAGTGCGCACGAATACTCTCTTATCGTGACATAAAAATTGGTGATACCTTGAAAACTTAAAGCGCAGGAAAATACAGGAAGGAAAACGTAACTGCGGTTAATTTAAATTGTTGGTTGAAATATTTACCGCTTTTCTGGCAAATGTCCAGTAATGGTTGAGGAAAAAATTAATTATCGTTCCTGCGCCGATGCCAACAAGATTGGCGAGCAGCGGTTCCATACCAAATCCGCTGAGCAATAATAAAATACCATAGTTTACCAATCCGGATATTATTGCCACTGAATGATATCTCAGTAATCTGGTCCGGAAAGTATGTTCCCTGGATCCTCGCCATGTCCAGTAATTATTGAGCAAAAAATTATTGATGATGGAAATCTCAATGGCCAGGGCGCCTGCAATTCCAAGCGGCCAGTAAAAAACCTTGGCAAATAAGGCCAATAGGCCTTCATTAACTGCAATTCCGCTGATTCCGACCAGGCCGAATTTGATAAAATAGCCCCGCAACTGGTACATATAATCAATGATTTTTTTCAAATTGATTTTCCTTTTTACTTATCCTGTAAATATGACTGGTGAGATTACGATTGTGTTTGGGATTCAAGCGGTGCAGGATGTCATCCATCAGGCTGGGGTTGATCGTCACAGCATAAATCAGATCTACACCCAACAGCACCTCAACACGCTTAATTCTCAGTTCTAACTTATCATTACCAAAGAAAAATACATAATTAGGAAACGCATGTTCTGCGCCCTTCAGCTCCTTTAGAAAGTCATCGTCTGACCTCTCCGTTGTAAGCCGATAAATAGGCACCTCTCTCCCCAGATAGAAACGCGGAAACCACGGCATACCCGCATGATTATATTCAATAATAATTCCACTCAGATCCGGCTTTTCCCGAAAAAAATTCATCGGTTCAACCAGTGATTTTTTTGAATAGGTAAACGTCAGCACAATAAGCAAAATGGAATTAATTGTCCAGAACCATATCCAGGTACCTTTCAATATGGTTTTATGGCGTTGCCAGAAGGCTGATATTCCCTTGAATTCACCCCATCCTATACTGCCCGTAATTATCAGAAGCGGCAGTACCGGCAGCATAAATCGCTCCTGTTTGTTGGGGTATACCGAATGAAATACCATGAATATTATCAGCGGCCAGAACAGGACAGCCAGCTTTTTCCACATTCTTCCGGCGCCATAGAAAAGATACAAACTGATCGGCGGTATGAATATACCAAGGAGCAACAGCAGATATCGGTACCATTCACCGGTTATATAATCATATCGTGATTCTACGTTCGAAACGGCGTAATGCAGAAAAGCAGCAAACGGGTAGCCCCATGCGATCCAGTCGACAATGCCCTGTAAAAAAAATAAACCTGCAGACACGCCCAGCGCAAAATATAATATATTTTTCCATTGGCGTTGAAAGAGCAATACAAGTCCTATTCCGCCGGGAATGAGCAGCGACTGGTAGCGGAAAGCAAAGGCTACGCCAAACCATATGCCGGCATATATCCAGTACCGCCAATAGTCTTTTTCTTTATTGAGAACGACAAAGTAATATCCGATCATCATAGGCGGAATACAGGCCATCTCGATCAGATTACGCACACTCATAAATGGCATAATCCAGAACAGCGCCATCAATAAAGCCGCTATTTTGGCATTCTCCCGGTTACTCAAACTGAGCGTAATTCTGTACCCAAAAACAACGGTGATCAGGCTGTATGCGGCGTGCAGCAGACGCACGATCAACATTTTGAGTTCCGGATGAACAATTCCAAACACTTTCAGGATGTAGAACAGGATATAATGCAATCCCGGATAAACAAGGCTGAAACCAGAAGGATGACCTTCCGTGAACCAGTTCCGATAACCATCCAGCCAGCGCTGGGCATTGTGGATAACCACAAAATGGTCATCGGACATGGCATACCCTTTTGAGAACACAGCCGCAAATAATCTGGCAGCCGCAGCCATGACTATGATAACCGCAAGCGGATTTTCCTGCCAGTACAATTTTATTTTGCTGATCATTTTCGACACGAGTTAAATTTTATGAATTTACATACTATTTTCGAAAAAGTGTAGCTTCCAGCTGTTTCCCGTCCCAGGTGAGATGAGCGGTTGTCTTCGGTTGAGCCGACAGGCCGCACTGATTAAAAAAAAAGAGTATTTAATACGGCCAGATCATATATTTATCATATTTATCGGGTAATAGTATAAGATTAAATACCTTAATCGCTTTATGAGGTAACACCATGTCTGATGATCGGATCATATCGAACATCAATCGGATTGAATCGATCGATATTCTGCGCGGGATCACCATCCTGGTCATGATTTTTGTGAACGACGTTGCCGGTGTGCGGGGCACACCTTTCTGGATGAAGCATATTTCACCGCCGCTGGCAGACGGGATGACATTTGTGGACATTGTCTTCCCCGCCTTTCTGTTTATTGTCGGGATGTCTATACCTTTCGCACTCAACCGGCGATTTGATCAGGGGCAATCCACCTTTGAGATATGGAAACACATTCTTATTCGTACACTCAGTCTCCTGATCATCGGTGTATTTATGGTAAACAGTGATTCTTTATCAGCTGCGGGATACCTGTCACCGTCCCTCTGGATACTGCTCATGTACACCGGTGTCATCATGGTCTGGAACAAAAGCGCGGATAAGGGGATGATCATCAAGGCAATCGGTGGAGGTCTTTTAATCCTGGCGGCAATCTTATACCGGGGCGAGGGTCCGGAACAATTGATTGAACTGCGTCCGCAGTGGTGGGGAATACTTGGCCTGATCGGATGGTCCTACCTGGTTGGCTGTACGGTATATTATATATTTCGGCCCAAACTCCATCCTATGGTCGGTATGATGGCTATATTATACTGCGTTTATATGGCGGATGAGACAGGCTTTTTTACGCACTTTTATGATATAATTCCCTGGGTCAAGATTGGCTCCGCCCTTGGCTCGCATGGCGCTGTGGTTGTCTCAGGTGTTATTCTCGGCATGATCCTGCTGCCCGGTACACCTGCCCAATCTCCGGCCTGGCGAATGCGATGGGCAACCTTTTATGGTATTGGTATGGCCGCGGCTGCAATTCTTATGCATTCCGGCAATGAGCTCCATCAGATGTTCATCATAAACAAAATACTCGCCACCCCGCCATGGTGTCTCTGGAGTGCAGCGATCATGACCTGGCTTTGGGTGATAATCTACTGGCTGGTGGACGTAAAAGGTTGGGAGGCCTGGGCGATAACCGTACGACCGGCGGGCGCCAATGCCCTGTTCGCATACATCCTGGCGCCTGTCTTATATGCGTTGTTCGATTTATCGTCTCTGCTTTTCAGCGGATTTAATTTTTATCACTGGCTTGGTCAGGATTTCGCAATCGGCTTCTGGCGTTCATTGTTCTTTGCATTCGGGGTAACATGGCTTGCCGGTGGTTTGCGGCGTTTTGGCATAGTGTTGAAATTATGACATGAAAATGACCGGTCACTCTGAACAAAAATTTAAATAAATACAGACAATTTCAGGATTTTTTGAATAAACGGGATGATTTTTCTTTTCGATACGCTTTGTAAGAGTGGCCCTCGTTAAAAATTAACCATCAGTGAAACAGGAAGTGAGCAGAAGGAGGCATGATGAATAATTTTACATATGGCTTGGTACTGGGTATTGGTATTGGTATTGCAGCCTGCCAGCCTGAGCTAAAAATGACTACCCCGCCACCGCCTATGTCTGATAAATGGCACGGGCTCCATATAATAAATCACACAACCGATGAAGATTTAGCCCTGGTTGAAGAATATCTACCACGTCTGGCAGGTATGGGAATCAATACCTTGATCCTCGAAGTAAATTACGGGTTCCGCTTTCAATCTCATCCGGAGTTGCGGGCGGATTCATCCGTGATTACCATTGATGGGGCAAAACGTTTGCTGGCGGCTTGCCGTGCAAATGGTATCCGGCTCATCCCGCAGTTTCAATGTCTAGGACATCAGTCCTGGGCCGGCAGTACCTTTCCCCTGCTGACACAATATCCGGAATTGGACCTGACACCCGGCGCGTATTCCGGCAATGAAGGGGTCTATTGCCGGGAATGGGATCCGCTGAATCCCAGGGTGAACGAAATTGTTTTTGCACTTATCGACGAACTGGTTGATGCTTTCGAGGCGGATGCATTTCACGTGGGCATGGATGAAGTTTTCCTTCTCGGTGATTCGCTCTCGCCTGCCACATACGGCAAAGACCCGGCGGAACTCTTTGCCAAAGCAGTCAATGAATACCACGAACACCTGGTTAAGAACCGCGGTCTGGAGATGCTGATGTGGGGCGACCGGCTGATTGATGCAGAGACGCATGATTATGGCAGATGGGAAGCCTCGGTGACCGGTTCAGCGCGCGCCGTAGACATGATACCACGGGATATCATTATTTGCGACTGGCATTATGAAGAACGGGAAACCTATCCGTCCATTCCAATGTTTCTGGACAAGGGATTCCGGGTTCTGCCGTCAGGCTGGCGTGATGTGGAGGCTACAGAAGCATTGATCACTTACGCTTATACCTTTGATAGCCCGAAAATGATGGGGCATCTCTTTACCACCTGGAGTCGGAAACTGGATGAAATTATCGAGTTTCCGGCGATGATTGCCGGTCTCGAAAAGTTATATTATGTGGAATCCGCCATCTTAAACCAGGCTGGTTCGCAAACCACCCTGCCCTGAATTTAAAATCATAAACGGGGAGAAGCTGGCGGTTATGGAAATAATGATTTTATTTGTCTTCCCTGGGATCGTATGTTTCACACTGGTTTCGTAATTCAATACCGCATATTGTGATCTGACGACAGGCCTTACACAGTGATTTTGCCCATGCATCCCGGAACCAGTGGGCATTGTTTTCAATCCATTGTATTACATATTCCTGACCGGGATCCATATTACGCCGGCAGCCTTCGTTCCATTTGTCAATTTCGATCTTTTGTTTTTGTATTTTCAGAAAATCCTGCATATCACACCCTGGCAAAAAATCAACTCAAAAATTCCGTATACAGACTGCGACAACAAGTTCGTTCAGTCTCTAAACCAACTATTTTACTAAAACGCGGATTAAAGTTCCATATTCCTTGACATTTATTTTATTGGATTGAATACGTATCTTGTTTATCCTGATTCACCTGATCTGGTCATAAACCACGGATTGACACGGTGAAATACAGACCACAAGGAGTCAATTCAAACATATCGTAATTCTCATTCGTAGAAGAACCATTTTTAATTTGCAGGCTGCCCTGCAGAAGTTCCAGGGCCTCTTCAAACCGGACATTCTGACGCCTGACATTCTGAATCGTTATCTCTTTCCGGCGCATCTGATGGGCATTGAACACCAGTCCGTCTTTTTCAGGAATGCCGACAATGATCAGCTGTCCGCCCGGCTTGAGCAGTTCGATCGCCTGATCGATTGCTTCCTGCTGCCCGCAGCATTGGTAGACCGTATCAAAGCCCTGTGGATTAAGGTTTAACATCGCCTCCACGACATCCTACTGAACATGATTCCCCACCCATGAAGCTCCAAGTTTCCCGGCCCGGTCCATTCATATGAAATATAAGTAGAAAAAAAGTAAATGATACGATTCAAAGCATTCCGCTCAAAGGATAATTTACCTGTGATGAAATCGATTTTTAATACTGGTACGGATTGTTTCGACATCCTGTTCAGTTCGGATATTGCAGATACCATGCCCCCCTATGTTCCTATCGAGTTGAGCAGCGGAAAAAGCTCATCGACTTCGACATCGACAATCTGGACCGATTTACCGGTGAACGGTATTCAGGATCCAGATACCTATTTACCGGTAATGTCATTATTTCGGTTCGGCTTGTGTTAAATCATGGATTGGAGATGGTAGTCCATACCACCCACTGATAGCCAGACCCTCATGATTCCACCCGCTTTTAACAAGTTCTCTGTTCTCAATCTGTTTTCTTTCCGGCTGCATAGTGTCACAATCCAGGAATCCGGGTTATTGATTCAATAATTGATTTGATTTTGCCGCTGCATTCTCCAGTGCAGATTTCGCCGTTTCACCTCCAACGATCGCGTTCTCCATTGCTTCGGCGATATGGTTATTTATCCTGATACCATATTTACCTGCCGGGATCCTTGCCCTGGCGTGCCGGATTAGATTAAAAAACGTTTCATAATGAAGGTCTTTTTTTAAATGTTCGCGAAATACCGTCAACGACGCAACAGATTTGCGTATCGGCAGATACCCGGAATGCATCGCAAAATCCGCCTGGATTTCCGGGCGGATGATCCAGCTGACAAACTCAAACGATTCACCGGGATAATCTGTCAACCGGAAAACGACCATATATTCCCCTGATATATAGGTAAAATCGTTAAGAGGTCCATGCGGCAGAGGTGCGACAGCCCAGTCGAAATTCGCAATGTCTCTGTACCTGGGTAGATTCCAGGGACCATCGAGAATCATTGCCAGCTTCTGTGAAATAAATCCGATGTCGTGGGCAACGGCAAAATTCTTAAACTCCATGGTATCGTACAATAACTTCCAGAGATTCAGGGCCTTTACACCTGCGGAACCATGATAGGCTGCTCCGGTTTTACTCCCATTCAATATATCCCCACCGCCCTGCCAGAGAAACGGGGTCCATTGTAAAACCATCCATATATTCAGGGGACCGGACGCCGGAAAGACCGGTACATAAAATCCGTAAATATCGGTGCGCCCGTCACCATCTATGTCCCGTGTCAGTTTTTGTGTATATTCAACCAGCATGCTCCAGTCCAATGGCGGTTTTTCCGGATCCAAACCGGCTTGTTTAAACAAGTTCTTATTATAGAGTAATGCCAGAACACTGGCCTCCATTGGCAATGCATACAGGTGATCACCGTAACGTACCGGATTCAAGAGTTCCTCATAAATATCTGCAATAGTAGCGGAATCTAAAATGCCATAGCGTTCATCCAGTTCGTTAATGCTGTAAATGGCATCGGTTTCGATCAGGTGATACAGAAAATCTGCATGTATCCATGCAATATCGGGCATTGTATTACTCTGTATTGCGGTGATCAATTTCTGGATTAATGCATCACCGGTGGGCACATACTGGGCGTTAATCCTGATGCCGGGATGGTCAGCTTCAAACCGCCTGATTAATTGTTCCAGAACGGGATGCGTAGAAGCCACAAAACTGTGCCAGAAACGAATTTTAACAGGATCTTCATGATTTCCGGAGCAGGATATCAATGCGGTCAGAATCAGGATCAGGCACCCAAGCAGGAATTTACCGGATCTTATACACATGGTTAATTGGAGTACCCAAATCAGTCTTTGCATGATAAAATGTTATGCTCGATATTTTCATTTAATTGAGCCAGCCAAACGTTCGAGTTGATCTTTGCGGAAATAATCAAAATACCATTGTGGATAAAGCCGTGGAGGAGTACTGACCTGGTCAAGTTCGTTGACTTCCTCCGGTGACAGCTGCCAGTCAGAAACCGCCAGATTTTCAGCAAGTTGCGTCTGATCTCTGGCGCCAATTACAACTGAAGCTATCCCGGGCTTTCTGAGCAGATAATTGATTGCAATCTGGGCCGGCGTTCTTTCACGTTTCAGGGCAATTTTTATCACCAGGTCCAGAATTTCTTTTCCTCTTTCTTCATTGTATGGAAGGGTGTCCCCGGGCTTTGTTATCCGTGTTCCGGCAGGCCATTTTTTTACTCGATGATACTTTGCAGTCAAAAGACCTCCGTGAAGCGGACTCCAGGGCAGAATACCCAGACCATTGTCCAGACAGGCCGGCACCAGCTCGATCTCTAGGTCTCTCCCTAAAAGCGAATAATAGGCCTGCAGACTGATAAATTTCTCGTAATTGTATTTCTCACAAATACCGAGTGCTTTCATGAGCTGCCAGGCATAAAAATTCGATATACCGATATATCTTACTTTTCCTTGTTTTACCAGGTTGTCAAAAGCGGAAAGGGTTTCCTCCAAGGGAGTGAGAAAATCGAACGAGTGTATTTGATAGAGATCGATGTAATTCGTTTTCAACCGGCGCAGGCTCGCATCACAGGCTTCGAAAACGCACCTACGTGAAAGGCCGTCGCCGTTGGGACCCTTTTCCATTCTGAAACCGCATTTCGTTGCGATAACAGCCTCATGCCTTCTTCCCTTGAGGCGATACCCAGCATTTCCTCTGAACGACCGTTTGAATAAATATCTGCCGTATCAAAGAAATTTATCCCGCTGTCAAGGGCAAATCTGGTGAGCTTTGTGGCTTCTTCCTGACCGGTGCGTGCAATATGATTCCATCCTCCCTTTGTACCGGTAAAGCTCATAGCTCCAAAACAGATCTCCGAAATGTGCAAGCCTGAATTTCCAAGTCTTCTAAAATGCATACTAGATCCTTCTGTCTGCCGGCCTGGCCGCACCATTCTTATGATTCCAGAGATGACCGCGGCGTTTTTGTCCCATAAGTGTTGTTTCAAAATAAATACCAAAAAGGATCTCTAGAACCTCCGGCATGTCATGATGATGCCCATGTCCGGTCACAAGGCAGTCCCCTGCGCTGATCGTGTACACAATTTTCTCAGAAACAGCGATCGCTTTACCCCTGTATATTATCCAGTATTCATCACAGTCATGATAATGGTTGTCAAACTCTGTTTTATGTTTATATTCCACAGGATCACCGATATTTTTGGGAGTCATACTGTTTTCGATTTTGAAAAATCCACTATTCCCCAGTTCATCACCCCATTGTCCGCCAACCCTGATCAAGATTGAAGATTCAGCGGCTTTCAATTCAACTTTACTGCCGATTTCATTCCGAACATCGATGATCTCACCCGCTTTTACCTGTTTTTGCCGATCTCCGTTTATAATCCTGCATTTGCCTTCGCAGATAAATAATCTTTCTTTTTTACCGCTTATGATGAATGACTTGGTAGTCTTTTCCACAAGCTCATAAATGAAGAAAAAATCCATTTCACACCATGCAGGTGCCTGACCATATCCTGCTCTGAATACCGGCATCGCTAAGCTAGACATCCTCTTGTTTGCACTTCGGGCCAACGCGAAATATGTCGATCATCCGATGGGTGCGGGGTATTATTAATCGCCATATAATTCAAGCATCGGGATATCGGATTGAATATCAGGTCCGAAGAATTTATATATGATCATATCACGCCGATGTGTATTGCGAACTTCGACGCCTTCTCTGGACCGATCAGCACTGATAAACAATTCGTCTTTTTCAGGATTCTCACCTTCCACCGACACGTTGCCGATCAGCCCTTTCCCCCGCCAGACAAGAACGTTATGGGCGCCGGGTTCGACGGAGTTGTAAACCCGTCCCGGTTTGACGATCAGTCTCTTTCCTGAAAATTTCAGCGTGTTATAGAATATCCAGTATTCTTCAGCCCCCGCTTGCTTTGATTCTTCGATCAGACGCGGAGGCGTGTGCCGGTTCTCATAAAAAAACGGGTCGCCGTTGATATTCCAATCTACTATTTCCAGAATTATTTTTTCTCCATACGCCTCACGATCTTCAGGTCTGATGTCTTTGAAAAGTAAATCCTTTGATATTTTAACCGCACCAACTCTGGCCTGCAACATGGCAAAAACGTCCGAATCCTCCTGAAGTTCGATCGTGAGCGCTGATCCGGGGGCATGCAGCGTACCAGCCGGTACATGAAAACCATCACCAGGAAGCTGCTTAAACGCGCGGGAATGCTGTAATATCGCATCATCCTTCCAGTCATACAGATGTGGCAGCAACACCTCATATTTTTTCTCTCTGGCGATGTAGGGATGGACACCAAAATAGGTTTCCGGTGCTCGTCCCATATCGACATCTTCCGGAAAATAATAGGCTTCTTCTTTCGAATTGCACCCGACCAAACGGGCATGCTGCTCCATCTGATGAATATGAAAGGGGAGGCGGTCTGCATAATCAAATATTTTTGCCAGCCGGCCCAATCCATCATGCTGCCGGGCATACTCTGCTCCCAGAAGGACATCACCCGCCTTTTCGCCGGCGCATCATATTCTGTGGATGCGCACAAAAAGCGACCTGTTACAGGTTCCCTGTTTGACCTGTATATAGCCGCAGCTGTACATCATCCTTATAAAAAATATCAACAATTCTGAAAAATGGCGTTATTGTCATTCCTCCGAGGGAGCGGCTTCGCCACGATCCCGATTTAATCGGGAGAAGGTCAATCAATACAAAAGATTGCTGCGTCCATCGGCTAAATCGTGGTCATCACAATGACAATAAAAATTCTTCTTTTTCAGACGTATCATATATAAAACACACAAGCTTGCGGTCGCCATAAGAACTTCATAATTTAGATGTGGATCTCTATTTGAATTCTTGACCCGGATCGAAGATTCATTTTTTGTTTTGAAGATAAGAAAGCCGATTTTCAAATACGGATGCATTCGTGACAGGCAATTTTAACAGAGGTATATCAGGGAGGTTTAAATGGCCGGCAGCACCAAACGATGGTCATTTCAGGCCGGAACGCTACCGCTGATCGCGTGGATGGTTATTATATGCCTCGCGCCTGGTGGATGTACCATTAAATATGCGAAAGACGAGGCGCGGGCGACCCAATTCAAATTCAATTTTGAGGATAAAGATTACCGCATCAGGTGTATTTTCTCAGAGAACGACAGCCTTCGCAGGAATGAACTGATCGCGGAGGATTTTCTTGCGGTTGATCTTGATCAGGATAGAATTATCGATCGGGTTGTTATGGGCCAGGCAAATCTGGCTATCGCGCAATATGTTTATACGGCAGGACTCAGAGAACTTGAATTAAGAGGCAACTTAAAAGTGGTTGATTCTAAATTTCCGGTTTTCACACATCATGGAAATTCCACAATATATGAAATAAAAACGTTTCTACCACCCAATGCACACCCTTTCAATCAATTTAAACTGACCAGAAGTTATGGCGCACTATTTCCTGAAATTGCCATTTTTTTGGACCTGAATGCAGACGGAACATTAGACGAGATTCTTGAAGGAACAGGTACCATTCAGGAATTTCAGGCCAGTTATATATCTATACTCGAAACAGGGGTAAAAACATTAAAAATCATCCGGGAGCATAACACCTATCTGGTTAAATCTAAAGTATCAGATTAAATAATTTTCCCCGAATGTCAATACGTTTTCTTGCCAGAATTTTTATATCCCGCTGCATTATTTCAGCCGTTATATCAAGCCCCAGCTTATTCATTGAAGCCACCCAATTGTTTCACAATCCCTCAAATTGTTGAAAGAAATCTAAAATACCATATCAGATCTACTTCACAACTACCGTTTCGTTTATTTTTATCATCCTGCCGGTTTCCAATCCTGTACTGATCATCGCCGCATATTTTAACTGTAGCGCTTCTAAAACGGCTGATCCCTTAATAATCGCATCCAGTGTTCCGTCAGCCTCCTGATCAATTGCCACCGTGATTACGGGGTTATCGGTCTCCCGGTTTTCAGTCAAAATAAATTCGTTGAATGTGTCTGCATCTCTTAAATGAAAGCTCTTGATCTCATTACTGCAGCACAATTCCATTTCTTGATACTGAGTGACCTCGGTACGATGCTCTTCGAGCTTATGTTCCTTTGCGAGTAAATCTAGACCGTATTCATATATTCTCTGCGCTTCGGCCAATTCTGCTTCACCCATTACGATCCGGTCGATTATCCGATCCTGATTTAAATCAACCGCCAAAAAATTTTCACCGATCAGTTCGTTATAACATTCTTCCTGCTGCTCACAGTTTACCGACCGGATACGAAAATCATTCTCCTCGTAATCATATCTGTAATTTGAAATTCGCATAACCGGATTTGAAGTGGTGCAGGAATTTAAAGCGGCAATGGTAAATATAAAACTGAATAAAATGGTGATCATACTTTTAAAAATCTTTAAATTGTTCATCTAACCTCCCTTGAAATACAAATTAACAGCAGGCAGGGATCGCATACACAAAGCAATACCTTTCTTTATGATTTCGAGCTATATTCAAAAGAGTATTTTATGATGTAATCCGTTTTATTTATTCTCTGCTTGTGATTTTTCTGACCTGAATTTTTCATCTTCCACAGTTTATACATTATCCGGGTGATATGTTTATCAGAATATCTGTTTTCAATGATTCAGCAGGTCATTCACGGCGTTGACGAGATAGATATAACTAGAACCAATACTGATTACGTATTCATTTTCACCCCACAGAAATGGCCAGTCCTCCTTGTTTTCGGGAAAATCCGGTTTCAGGATCAAAACCCCCGGCACAATTCCGCCCGCGATAAACGAAAAATCGGCCCGGTTATTTCCATATGCTATTTTTTTGGAAACGGTACCTATTCCTGAAACAAAGGAAATATTCGACTCCGGATGACAGCCATACAGGTAATTTAATCCCCGGAATACATCCTCGACATCTATCATTTCCGGAAAAGTTTTATGGAGCAAATAATTGGTGATGGCAAATCCGATAATTCTTCCATTGCCGGCCCATCCGCCTTCCGAAATGGGTACCCCAAAGGGATTCCGGGTCTGGAATTCATCGATTCTTTTTTTATACTCCTGTGTTAATTGTTTCAGTCGCAGATAATAGGATTCATCCAGATAAGGTATCACCCGAACCGCCAATGCTGCATGCCAGGCAAATTGTTCCTCGACCTTTGTCCAGAGCACCTTGATTCTGTCCGCATATTTTTGATTTTTCGTTGTGATCAGCAATTCAACTGCTGCCTTCAATTCCTCAGTCTCCAACGGTCCACCGGTTGTATTGCCGTGATGAAATATATCCGGCTCGTGCGAATGTTCCTCGTCCCATACCTGTTCAGCAATTTTAAGACATTCCTCAGCCAGCTGGTCATTATAACCCGGAAGAACCCTGCTGGCCGCAGCCAAGGCAGCAGCAGAACCGTAGTTCAGAGGTGTCGATTTAGAGGTGAACGCCCATCGGTCATCAAACTTACCGCTCCTGCCGTTCATAGATTCTGAGGGATCTAAGCCGGAATCATATATAAAATTATCGGTCATGGTTACACCATCACCCAGATGGGTATACTGATCCAGAGTAGGAACAATGATCCCCGGTATGGCATGCCCCACGGCTTTGTGCTGAGCAATAAGTGCCAGGATTCCGTGCTCGATCTGCTGCAGAAGATCGGGTTTACCATCGGGATGATGGATATCCACAAAACGACTGCTCTGATCAACCAGCGTCTGATCGCGGCTGATTCCAAATTCTTCCCAGACCTGCACCAAATTGAGGATTACGTAATAGTGTGTTTGGGTACGGATATCATAATCCCCGGCATCAAACCACCCACCGATGTTGAGACCGGGTATGTGTTCCCCCGGTTTATAGGGCGAATCGGTCGTCGGTCCCTGGGCGTACAGATCAAAATGCTCATGATTGACCGGTGCCTGCAGAGCATCATCGAGATGTGCCGCGCCATGCCACACCCGGTAGGCCTCATTCACCATCATGTGGTCCATTTGAACCGGAAAAAATACATCAAGGGTTGGCTGCCACAGTTTTTGATATACATGGTCAGATATCAGAAAAGAGCGTGTTCTGACGCTGTCGTACTGAAGTATATATACCCCTGAATCACTGATGGAAGAAAAATCGAATGTATAGTACTGATATCTCAGGTAACGGCCCCAGGATGTCAGTTCAGAGGAAAGCACTGTTTTATCTGCTCCCTCGTATGAAATCTTTATCAGTCTGGCTGTGCCTTGCGGGGTATCATTCTTGTCAAACTCCAGTACAGCTATTTTTCTCTGATCAGGATGATAGCCTGCCTGTGAATAGCAGATTACCGGTTCACGCAGCCAGTCGGCAACAGTATTAGCCTGAATCCGCCACTCCAGAACAGTGCCGGTTTCACCGGTTGGAATTAGACTCCTGAGAACGAACCAGCCATTCTGGGCTTTATTTCGGCCATCATAAAGCAGCAGTTCATTTTCGTTACAGCTAATTTTTATTTTCCGGTAAGGATCCTCAGGGGCGAAAATTATTGATTTCCCGCGGGCGATTGGCTGAGGTTCGGTCTTTCCCATGTTGTCGGACGTCATCGGGCCGCCGGGATACAAAGGAAAAATTCCGCTTTTGCTGTCCATTATAAATGATTTTTCAAAATAGGCCGAAGGGAGAAATTCCAGATTAAATCCTGCGCGACCGGCCAGGTTTTCCGGCATTGGTTGATCGAGAATAACTCTGATCACGAAGTCTTTTTCGGTTATTTCCGCCCTGATCGAGTATTTAAAATCATATACCGGGTAACTTAACCAAGCTTCAATGACGTTATTATCCCGCTTGACCTTACGTTCCTCAAATTTTGGGATCGGATCCCATTGTTCAGGGGTTGGATTCAAGCGCACATCGCCATTGGTTACAGTTCTGACACCATGATGTATAATTTCTATACCGCTCATTTTGGCATCACTGAAATTTCCATCATACCAATTGCTAAAAACCAGGATGTTCAATCCGTCGGTTTCATAATAGTCAAGGTCACTCAGTTTAAGCACTTTTTTCGAATTTTGCGCAAACAGGCTGAACGAAACCAGGATGAAGATACAACCGGTTAAAATATTCATCCATATCCCTTCTACTTTTTTCAGATGTCAAACAGCGTTTACTTAACGCTCTTATCAAATTATACTATGCAGATTGATTTAAGACAGAATGACAGGATCAACAGGATGAGTTATATCCATAAGATATTGCTATTTAATAAATTACCTGTCCTGTCCTGACTATGTGTTTACACAAAATATGTAATAAAAAAGAATATAAAAGTCACCCCGCATGGGCGGGGTCTTCCTGGTTGCCGCATCCGGATTTAAAACCAGGAAGATCCCGACGGTCCGAAGGACTCCTTTGGAGGATGACAACTTAATGGCCTGACGGTTAATACTAAAATGTAAACACGTGGTCAAGACAATACAAATTACCCTTAAAAATTACCCGCGTAACCTTTTTTTATTTTGACTCTCCTCTCAAAAAACCATGATTCTGGGTATCATTGGATGCTATTTTATCACAATTAATTTTTTAGTCTGTACAGCATTACCGGCTTCCAGTTTGTAAAAATACACACCTGAAGCAAGTACGGAAGCATTTAAGACAAAATGATGTTCTCCGGCATTAAACGCACCACTCGCTAAGGTCATAACCTTCTCACCGGCAATGTTCAGCAGGATCAGTTGAACCTGGCATGTCCGGGGCAGAATGAATGAGATGGTTGTTTCGGGATTGAACGGGTTTGGATAATTCTGGTACAACGCATAGCCTTCATTGAGGTTGATACCTGATTCAATGGTCGTGATCTGATCCCCCGTGACAAAAGATCCTGTGGATGAAAAGTTACTTGACCCGTTGTCGTTGATTGCACTGACCCGCCAGTGGTATCTGGAATTCGCGTTCAGAACGACTGACTGTACTGACGTATCCCCAACTGTAGTATCCATTGCAAGACTGGAAAACGTCAGGCTTGGGGATACCTGTGCCCGGTATGACATGGCCGTTTTGGAGGGGCGCCAGATCAACTCAGGATTACGCGGAAGTCCGGACTGATAGAGCGGAGAGACAAGTTCGGGAGGTATCGGACTGATCACATAGGTGCGCATCCACTGCAGTGCCGGTCGCTCAGTCCCGTCGGCAAACAGCAAATATGTGTCAGGATGATCGTACCAGACATCTCCCTCTATATAACCCCAAAAAGTAATGCCTTTGACACCGGGATGTTCCCAGAAAATGGGAAAATAAATTTTATACTGTTCCAGCTGGTTATTGTCATCGGCCTCATCGATGTCAAATTCGGTAATATATACCGGAATACCTGTTTCAGCCAGCCGATCCAGGTTGGATCTGATGGTGCTGATATTATACACATACACATTACTGGTGGCATCTACATGGCTGCGGAATTCAAAATAGTGCCCCTGAATACCGATGCCGTCAATCAGGTCCCGTTCTATTAACAAATTAATCAGGTTGAGATAATTGGTCGTGGTTGGGTTATCGTGCAGGACATTGTATTCATTCAGGATCAGAACGGCATCAGGCGGACTGTAGGTTCTGGCCATTTCAAAGGCCGTGATCACCCAATCCCAGCCGGTCTCACCATCTCCCCCAAGTGCGTCTTTATATTCCGGCGGGGCATTAAAGGGTTCATTGACCACATCGATCAGTGAGACTTCCGAATAGCGCGCACAAAGATTTTTGATCCAGTTTTCAACAGCGGTCCTCTGGGCGGCTGAATCGAGTGATGTGATCCACCACGGCTGCTGCTGCCCCCAGATCAAAGTGTGCTCTTTGAACCGAAGATCGCGGCTTTTGGCATAATTATAGATCACATCCAGATTGGTCCAGTTGTAATTCCCCTGGATATTTTCGACCGAGCCCCATTTTCCATCATTTCCCGGCGTTATCTGATTCCAGTAACTGTTAAAATACCGGTAAATCTCACTGCTGGTGCCGGCACCCAGAAATTTAGCTGAATCCTGTACCAGCGGCTGAGATGTTACGCAGGTCATTAAGGTCATTACCAAGACGCATAGATAAAACCTGATCCTTATAAATATTACCTGCACACTCTACTCCTCTATATATATACTATTCGTTCATAAAGACGTTACAAAAACAATTTCTTTGCGCATCCCGGGCGAAGCGGCAAAATCTCTTATTTAAAATGAATGCTTTATCCTCCGGTTAATCCTTTAGACGCACAATATGACCACAACATTATATAATTCAGTAACTGCTCATATTAAACTTTACCTGACTGCATCAAGCTATTAACTCTGTGTATAATCTGCCAATACTTTACAAATGTTTCCCGCAGCAGAAAAAATGAATTGTTCTTCCAAAAAAAAATGACTCCATAATTATATAAAACGTTCACGTGTATATTTGCCATCAACCAAACGCATGATATTTAACGGATTTTCATTTTTCAATTCTTCCGGTAATACGCTGTCGGGAAAATTCTGATAACATACCGGCCGGGTGAAGCGTCTGACCGCTGTTGTCCCCACTGATGTTATCCGGCTGTCGGTTGTGGCCGGAAAGGGCCCGCCGTGAATCATGGCATGGCAGACTTCAACGCCGGTTGGGAATCCGTTGACAATCAGACGACCGGCCTTGCATTCAAGTATATGCACCAGATCTGCATAACTGCACAAATCATTTTCATTTGCCCATAATGTTGCGGTTAAATGGCCGCTCAGACTTTCAGCAATTTTTAACAGATCAGATTTATCATCGGCAACCGTGATTATGGTTGACGGGCCGAATACCTCTTCCTCAAGTTTCGGGTTTGTAAGAAAATATTCTGCTTTGGTTTGAAAGATTACCGGCTTGCCCTGAAATCCTTCCCCCAGTTCTCTACCCTCGGCTAAGCTCAGGACACCGGTAGTAGCGCCTAATTTTTCAAGCCCACTTTTATAGGCTTTCTGTATGCCAGCCGTAAGCATCGTTCCGGAGATACTCTCCTTAAAATTTTCTGCCACCGCATTCTTGAATGCCTCTGCGGCCTCTGATCTCTGCAGGAAAACCAAACCGGGGTTGGTGCAAAACTGTCCTACACCAAGCGTCACAGAGGCGGCCAACCCCCTGGCAATCTCCTCATGCTTTTCCTTAACAGCACCAGGCAGAATAAATACCGGGTTGGTGCTGCCCATTTCGGCAAAAACAGGGATCGGAACGGATCTTTGGGATGCGGCATCAAACAAGGCTTTGCCGCCGCGAAAAGAGCCGGTAAAACCGATTGCTCTAATCAAGGGATGTTTGACGATCGCCATGCCCACGCCGATGGATTTGCCCTGAACCATATTGAATACACCATCCGGCATACCGGATTTTTGGACAGCTGCAAGGATGGCATTACCCACCATTTCACAGGTGCCGGGGTGGGCCGGATGAGCCTTTACCACAACTGAGCAACCTGCCGCCAAAGCAGATGCGGTATCTCCACCGCCTACGGAAAAGGCCAGCGGAAAATTACTGGCACCGAATATGCCAACAGGTCCCAGCGCTTTTTGCATACTGCGGATGTCCGGTTTTGGCACAGGCTGCCGGTCCGGCTGCGCACGATCGATGCGAGCATCACACCATGAACCTTCACGAAGCAACTCCGCAAATAATCTTAACTGATTCGTCGTTCGCCCGCGCTCACCGGTCAGGCGGGTTTCCGGCAATCCGGTTTCAGCCATGCATCTCTGAATGAGTTCATCCCCTTTAGCAAAGAACTCGTCGGCAATTTGGTTCAAAAAGTCCGCTTTTTTCTGTCTACTTATATTTCGATATATTTTAAATGCCGCTTCTCCCTTCCGGACGGCCCCATCGACCTCTGCGGGGGTGGCTTCATGAAATATGGTTTCCAGTTCTTTTCCGTTTACCGGATTTATTGCCTTAAATGTTTTTTTTCCTGCCGATGATCTTTCATGGCCGATAAAATTTTTTCCGGTTAGATCCATTTTCATTCTACCCTGTTTATTAATGTTCCAATCTGCTCAATAGTTATAATTATTTCATCGCCGCTTTTTAATGTAAACGCACTCGAGGGCACGATGCCGGTCCCGGTCATCAGCATAGCACCATTCGGGAACGTACATTCCCGGTATAAATATGATACCAGTTCTTCAAAACGGCGTTTGATCTGACCGATCTCGATATTACCTTCAAATACAATCATGTCATCCCTGCGAATTTTCATATCAATCAGCGTGGCTGCCGGGAGTGGTTCGCGGGTAACCAGGATACCCGGTCCCAGGGCTGCGCAGCCATCGTATGTTTTCGCCTGTGGCAGGTATAAGGGATTTTCTCCCTCGATACTGCGGGAGCTCATATCATTCCCAATTGTGTAACCTATAATTTTTTCAGTCGATGTAATCAGCAGAGTCAATTCAGGTTCCGGCACATTCCAGACTGAATCCCTGCGGATCCTGACATTCTCACCATGACCGGCAATACGATGTATAGTAGTCTTAAAGAAAAGTTCAGGGCGTTCGGCCTCATAGACCTGCTGATAGAAATCCGATCCGCCTGCCTTTCTGGATTCTTCCTGCCGTCCCTGCTTGCTGCGAAAATAGGTGACCCCGCTGGCCCATAATTCCTGGGATCCGATTGGTGCCCGCAGACCGGTATCAATTAATTCTTGTGCATTGTCAATTGCCTCATTTTTGTCGGCAATGTTACGCATTTTATCAGACAGCTTCTCATCGTTTACAAAAGTATCCCAGTTATCATTTATCAAATAATACCTGTTGCTACTTTGTACAAGAATACCATGTTTTGTTTTATATAATTTCATATTTACCATCTGTAAATACCTGCTATTTTATTTCGCTTCGAGTTCATTTTAGAGGAAATATTACCCATCCGGGTGCGTTTGTACATCCATTCAAAAGCTGAATGACAATCAGTACTTAGCCCGGATGGACACAGAAAATTTGCACTCAAAGTGATATGATATATCCTGCTACAAATCCTTATCTGTGCCATTCTGTGGTTGATTTTATTGTGTTATACCAATCTCAGTTCAGTATCAAATGTACAATAAATAACGATATTGCAGCAGTCGTGCCCAGAATAAAGGTGCCCAGTGTGTGCATGCGATAACCCATTTTAGTGTCCATGCCGGACATCTGGGTAACCACCCAGAAAAAACTGTCATTTGCATGTGATACAACCGCTGAACCGGCTCCGATTGCAATGACCACCATGGCTTTCTCAAGATTATCCACAAATCCTAAGTTTTCCATCAGCGGTGCCATGATTGAGGCGGTGGTGATCAGGGAGACGGTGGAAGAGCCCTGTGCTGTTTTGATGGCTGCCGCAATCATAAATGGCAGCCAGATACTGAGGTTAAGCCCCGCCAGGGTCTCACCCAGCGTGTCAGCAATACCGGAGTTCTGCAACACTTTTCCAAAGATCCCCCCGGCACCGGTGATGATAATGATGGATGCGGCATCAGAAAGCGATTTACCAATCCAGCCGGTAGTGGAAAGCATCTCACGTTCCAGCTTTTTAGGTAATAACAAAGACAGCAATACACCTATCAGAAGGGCAACAAATGGTTCTCCGATAAATTCAATCAAATTTACCAATGCACTGTTCCATCCATCGGTCGCCTTGACAACGGACCTTAATACGATCAACAAAATCGGTATAATCACCGGAAGTGAAGATTTTACGGCATTCGGCGCCTCCTCGACCATGCGCATTACTTCCTGTCCCGATATCATCGGATTGGGATCTATATACGTTTTTGCCACATATTTTGTCGCGAATATAACTCCCGCGGTGAGCGCAATAACACTGACCGGAATCCCAACGGTCAGCACCAATCCCAGATCCGCACCCAATATTCCGGATGCGGCAATCGGACCGGGTGTCGGCGGTACCATTGTATGTGACGCGGTTAATCCCAGACTCAATGCTATTGCTGAACCTGCCAGCGAAATCTTTGCTTTTTTCGACAGACTTTTATTCAAAGGTGAAAGCAGCAGAAAGCCGCTGTCGGCAAAAACCGGAATTGATACAAACCATCCGATCAGCCCCATAGCCGTAGGCACCCGGTCTTTTCCGATAAGTTTCAATACTTTTTCTGCAATTGCATATGCCCCGCCAGAATTCTCCAGAAAGGCGCCGATAATTACCCCCAGAATAATAATCAAACCGATCCCTCCCAGCGTATTGCCAAACCCTTCATTTATGGATCGAACAATGTCAGCGGAAGACATACCGGACACAAATCCGTATATCAATGCAACCAGCAACAGGGCAATAAACGGATGCACTTTAAGACGCGCGGTAAGGAAAATAATGAGCAAAACACTAATGATGAGATAAACAACCAGCAATAAACTATGCTTCCTATTTTATTGAACATCAGGAAATTTTGCAGATCAATGATACCTCTTAGCCATATTCCGATTAAATATAATTTTTCTTGTCTTGACTATATGTTTACACAAAAGATATAATAAAAACGAATATACAAGTCACCCCGCATGGGCGGGGTCTTCCTGGTTGCCGGTGCAAAATTATCCTGTCCCTGAGGATTTTACCCCATAATTCACCGTTTTAACAACAGAACGGCTTCCAGCTTATTCAATCATCTATGTACAACTCCCAACCCTTTCCAGACAGGGCAAAAATCCCTTCTTTTCTGAATTTTCCCGTTAATCCCCCTCACACAGGCAAGGATACTCTCAAAAGTTCCTTCTGTTTGGAGTAACCGATTCTGCAGCAGAAAATTGCCCCGGGAACAACGGTGAAGGAATACGTTTTGTTTTTGAATATCCTGACCACAGCTAGTTGTTTTTCAAATCAAACTGGCTCAAAACGGTTCAGATGAGCTGGAATAATTAGTGTAAATCCCGTTCTACTTTTGATCCCGATCCACCGACCAGAATATCCAGATCTGCCCCTTTATCAGCCTGTTCCACATGATCGAGATAGAGGCGTACGTAACCCCGCATCGCCAGTGTTTTTGGCGGTTTCCACGCTGATTTACGCTTTGCCAGTTCGGCATCGGTAATATCCAGATGCAGCCGGCGTTTTTCAACATCCAGCTCAATATAATCGCCGTTCTGTACAACCGCCAGTGTTCCGCCAATGGCAGATTCAGGAGAAATATGCAATACCACTGTGCCGTAGGCGGTACCACTCATTCTACCATCGGAAATGCGCACCATATCCTTCACCCCTTTGAGGATTAACTTTTCGGGAAGATCCACATTACCAACTTCAGGCATCCCGGGATATCCTTTGGGGCCTACCCCTTTCAGAACGATCACGCATGTTTCATCGATATCCAGATCCGGATCATCAATCCGGGTATGATAATCTTCGATGTTTTCGAATACTACTGCCCGACCGCGATGTTTCATCAGTTTCGGCGTTGCTGCCGATGGTTTGATCACTGCGCCGTTTTCACAAAGATTGCCTTTAAGAACGGCAATCCCGGCATCCGTTTGTAAGGATTCTTCCAATGTCGCGATTACTTCACGGTTATAACATTTCGCATTGCGGTTATTTTCGAGCAGCGTCTTCCTATTGGCCGTAATAACATTCTGATGCAACAGACTGCCAAGCTCTTTGAGGACGACCTGCAGTCCTCCGGCATAGAAGAAATCTTCCATAAGATATTTGCCCGATGGCATCAGATTGACGAGCAAAGGAATTTTACGGCCCAGTTTGTCAAAATCTTCAAGTGATAAATCCACACCGATGCGGCCGGCAATGGCCTGCAAATGGATAATCAGATTGGTCGATCCGCCGACGGCTGCATTGGCCACTATGGCATTTTCAAACGCTTTGCGGGTGAGAATATCCGATAATTTCAGATCTTCATTCACCATTTCCACGATCCGGCGACCGGAAAGCTGGGCAACTACCTTTTTACGGGAGTCAACAGCCGGGACAGATGATGCGCCCGGCAAGGTCAGGCCCAGCACCTCAACCATGGCTGCCATTGATGAGGCAGTACCCATTGTATTGCAATGACCGGCACTGCGGGCAGCGCCTATTTCGGCTTCGAGAAAATCTTCATCACTTAATTGGCCTGTTTTCCGCTTTACCTTTATCATCCAGTTAAATGAACCGGATCCGATCTCGCCCCCCTGAAATTTACCACTGAGCATCGGACCGCCGGGGACTACTATGGTTGGCAGGTCAACACTGCATGCGCCCATAACGGTTGACGGTGTCGTCTTATCACAACCGGTCAAAAGTACAATCCCATCCAGCGGATTCGCACGGATGGATTCCTCCACATCCATGCTGGCCAGGTTGCGGAACAGCATGGTTGTGGGGCGCATGATCGTTTCCCCCAGCGACATGACCGGAAATTCCAGAGGAAATCCACCGGCCTCCAGTACTCCTTTTTTAACGAATTCGGCTATTTCCCGCAGATGCCCGTTGCAGGGGGTCAGTTCCGACCATGTGTTGCAAATCCCGATAACTGGTTTTCCCCGAAAATGATCATCGGGATATCCCTGATTCCTGAGCCAGGAACGATGCACAAAACCCATTTTATCATTACCGCCAAACCATTCACGGCTTCTCAGTTTTTTTTTCTTCATAAAACATACTCATTATAAATAAATGACATTTGTTCAATAAGAAAAACTACTCATGTTTATGGTTGAGCCGGATACGCCCCGATGTACGGTTGTGTCTGACCGAGCAGTTTGCTGATCTCTGCCTGTAGTGGTGTTGCCACGGCAGAGCCCTGAAAACCGGATAATACCTGATAATTGCCCAATTTATGGCTTCTGAACAACGGGCCCGTATAATCAGGCAGGTATTTACTGTGTACGGAAAATTGTGCCAACATTTTATTAAGGCCTTCCGGTGAATTAAATGTCACCCGGCAAAGATCATTTTTGACCGGACTCCACATAATGATTGGATTTTCCGGAAGATCAACTGTCCGTACAAACACATTGTGATCGAGTTCTTTGAATTGGGGATCAGGAAGTTTCGCACACAATTCCGGTGACTGCCATACATACAGGAGCAGCCGTTTGAAGTCTTCATCTCCGTAAAGCAGATTATTGACAAATGTATGCCCATCCCGTTCATCCACATCGGGCCCCGTACTCGGGTGCCAGCCAAAGTGATCGCCGGCGGCACTGCGGGTGTTGCGCGAAATGCAGGCGGTACTGTTGATAAAGGTATTATTATAAATCTGAACATCAGAACTGTTCAATACCCATATCCCATGGTCACAATTGACGAACACATTGCCGGCACATATGGCCCCTTTGGAGATCTCAAAGAAAAATCCGTTATCGCTCGGATACGGCCGTTCAATATTAAACTCATATGTATTGCTACCGACATTTTCAATCCAGTTATTGATAAATACACCCTCCACATTGCCGACATCATACCAGATCCCGTTCGAATTTGGCAGTTCGGTCACCAGGTTGTCCCGGCAGGTAACCCGGTAGGTTTGATTGAAGATCTTTACCGCCGCCGGATAGTATCCAGTAATATTCTCAATGTTATTGCGCGTGAAAATGTTTTTCTCCAGTAACGCGTCGGCTGAACTTAAAAGATAGACCCCTTCGGTGCTAGTATCGCTGATCCTGCATTGCCTCATGGTGAATTTATCTCCGCGGAAATATCCGGCGACCCGCGAGCAGAATGAGATCGTACAGTTTTCGAAAGTAGTGCCGACAACCTCTTTACCATGGTTGGCTTCCGGCGATAATCCCTCCGGATCAGTGCCTTCAATCTCAATGGCACGATAGGCATACTGTGTAAACGTGATACCTTTAATAACCGGCCCGATGCGATCGGATTTCCTGCCATGTACCTCGTTTGTGGTGCGTAACAGGCCCACATCGAAGGCGGTAATCTCGATCAGATGTTTGGCAGGATCAACCGCGATATAGACATTTCCGGTTTCATAGTCGATAAAGTAAGAATTTTCATCGACCTCACCTTCCCAGCCGACCGACTGCAGAAATCTGCCATCGGCGAATACCATATCGTTGTTGAACCGGTACGGTGGAGTCTTTGCCCCTTCACGATGGCGCCGCCACCACTCCTGGGGTTTCGATGGAAACAGGCGCGACCAGGTGGTTACCCACAAACCGTTTTCCTGTTTCTTCCAATCCGTGGCAATATAGGTACCCTTCAAAACCGGCTTTTCATCGGCATGAGGCTGGATCGTAATGCCCTGATTCAGGGTCAGATTACCCGTACGGTATGTTCCACCGCGTAAGATGATCGCATCACCGGTTTCCACCATAATGACGGCGTGTTCAAGGCTGGTTGGTTGATCCAGAGATAATCCGGAGGCTTCCTCATTTGCATCCGGCGCCACATAATATATTTTACCCTGAATATCGGGCAGCTCATATTTCTGGTGAATCGGCCCATAGGGCCCGCCGGAGGGTTGTGCCAAAACAGTTAAATAACTGATACCTGTAAAAAACACAAGAATTCCGATGAAGTACCGCATATCACCTCACTTTCTTGTTATAATCAACTTGTTACCAATGCCAAGGCAAAAGTTGTCTGATTCGAGCCTCCCAAAATAATCCTACAATTGCCTTTGACAGGCGAAAGTCAACAATCCTGAATACATTTTTTTTAAATACATGGTAGATCCTTGACCGGGATATCATTTCGTCAGAATCATTTTTTTAGCCTGAATGAAATCTCCGGCTTGAAATGTGTAAAAATAGACTCCGCTTGGCCAGTGGTTTGCATCGATATAAACTTCATGATATCCGGCTTCCAGGTTTTCATTTATAGGTGTCTGGATTTCTCTGCCAAGAAGATCGTAAATAATAATTTTTGTCAGTGCCCTTTTCGGCAATCCAAATTTTACCTTTGTGATCGGGTTGAATGGATTTGGATAGTTCTGACTTATTGAATACTCGGTTGGTACTCCTTCTTCACCTGTAATCCCGGTTAAAGTAATAGTAGCTTCATTGCTGTAGGCTGATTCTGCAGAGTCTTTGTACGCTTTTACACGATACGTATAATTATCGACCTCTTCAATTTTATCCACATACGCATTGCCGCTTCCTTTTAGGGTATCGATCACTAAAAAAAATGTTTCCTCACTCTGCTTTCGCTCAATCACATACCCATCTTCAACAGCTGAAAGATCTTTCCAACTCAGCGTGATTTCATTTAATGCACTTCTTTGCAAAACGAGATTCGTTGGCGCAATGATTATCGTAAAATCCCATACTTCGCTCCAAGGGCCTGCACCTGCAATATTAACCGCCTGAATCCGCCAGTAGTATTTTTGTCCTTCTGAGGTCCCTTTCAAATTTATGACCGTATCCTGCGTTGAAGAGAACAATAAAACCCGGGAGAAATTTTGGAATACAGACACTTGGATTGAATATTGATCGGTGTCCTTGACTTTTCGCCAAGTCAGATTAATATAGTCTGACCGGTTGGGAATGGGTGTTGCGGCAACCAGGTGCGTTTTCCCGGGCAAATCTATAGATGTGCTGAAATTCCACTGATTGCTCCATGGACCTAAGAGCCCGGCGCTGTTTTTAGCCTGAATACGCCAATAGTATCTTTTGCCTTTTAAAAGACCGGTGACAGTTTTTACGGTATCAGTGGTTGAATCATCAATAGCCATATATTTAAATGTCGGGTCTGTGGATAACTGGAAATAGTACTTTTGAGCATCTTTTACCTTGTGCCACATAAAGGTAATACTTGTATCCAGATCTGCATGAAAATTGGAAGGATGAATAAAAGAAGCCTTTCCGAAATATGATGTGTCATTGGCCAGTACGGGTGTGATCCAGTTAATCCAGGGAGAAAGATTTGTATTATATGGGCTGGTGGCGATGTCTGTATTCACACTCTCGTTTCCAAGAAGAAATTTTTCCACAAAGGCTTCAATTTCCAATATTTGACTATCCGGAACCTGGCAATGCAAATGATCACCGCTAATACTATAGCCAAACCTGTCGGGGATACCAAGCGCATTCCATACATCTTTTGCAGCCTTACTGCCTACATGACCGGACTCATCCGCCAGCCATTCATAATCGGGATTTCCGGTTACGAATAAGGCACGGGGTGCCACCATGGCCATTAACTCATGATGATCATAGGGTAATTTCGATACCGCGTTTGAAAATTGGAACAGGTCTTCGATAAACCAGGCATGACTGGTCATAGCCAGAGTTTCCACATTCCCCAGCGTTTCAGAGACGCGCCAGGTCGTGTAGCCTCCTCCACCTGACTCCTGGGCAATGGTAAGCGCGATGCGTTCATCAAATGCGCCGGCGAACAAAGCCATTTTGCCGGCAAAGGAGCAGCCGGTTACCGCAAGATGTTTCAGATCGATGTCGAGGTCCGGCGCGACCAGTTCCAGGCCGTCGATCAGGCGGCTGACTCCCCAGGACCATGCACTGTAGGCGCCAATATAAGTAAGATCAGGGTAAAGAGTATTGATGGGTTCACTGCCACGGGTTTGCGTGTGGGCCATGACCTGCCAAAAGTTGAACGTTACGGTTGCAATATCGCGACTGGTAAAAATATCAGACGGGAGACTTCCAGTAGAACTCCCCATCCCTATGACGGCGGGGAAAGGTCCGTCCCCAGACGGGAGATTAACCGCTGAAGTGAGTGTAAGCGTGTTTCCATTCACGGTTATATTCACTGTGAGCGTGCCCCCGGCATAGCTGGCCGATATGCTGTCCGGGCGAACCGGCTTTTCCCCAATCTCATAATATTCGATCTCAGTTTTAATCTCAGCCCGTCGGTAACGCCAGTCTGAGAAGTTCGAAATGCGTCCTCTGCCATCGGACCACGCAAACGGATCGGGTAAGGCCTGGACGGGAGGGAGTTCGCCGAATGAAGGCAGATAGGGTTCTGGACAGTCCGCACCTGTATGCTCAACATCATAGACGAGGGGCATATCCTGAGCTAATGCATCAACGATCATAGAAGTGTATAATATAATTACAAACAGGCTTATCTTCATTTTCATATTGCATTCCTAAAGAATTTACAGGTTTAAATTTCTTCCCGCATTTTGCCATTCAATCCTACTGGAGATATTTCCTTATTTCATCAACAGCATCTGCCGGACCCTAACAGATGCACCTGCTTCCAGACGATAAAAATAGACGCCGCTGGACAGATTTTCGGCATTAAAAAATACCTCATGGCGGCCTGCCGGTTGAGTGGTTTGAACCAGAGTGCGGATGTGTCTGCCACGGATATCATACACATCCAGCCGTACGGGTGCCGTCCGAGGCAAATAGTAACCTATGGTAGTGGACGGATTGAATGGATTTGGATAATTGGGCTCCAGCTGGAAAGTAGTAATTGTTCCATCAGCTGTCTTGCCGTAATCCGGTATCGCATTGACATAGTTTTCCACATAATCCCGCAACCAGATCAATGCCGGCCGTTCAACACCGTCATTGGTCATCAGGTAGGCCATCTGATCTGTCCGCCACATACCCGGCCGCCAGCCCCACAGCGTAATGCCTTCTACGGCCGGATGCGTCCAGAAGGTCGGAAAGATTTCCTGGTAATCTGAGAGTTGTATTTCATCTGAAGGACCGTCGATATCCATCTCGCATACCTGGATCGGCAGGCCGGTAGCACCCAACCGATCAAGATTATTGGAAATCGTGGTCATTGAACCTCTGGTCGAAAATGCGTGTCCCTGAATCCCAATGCCATCGATCAGATCCCTTACCAGCAGGTGATTGATTATGTTCAAATATTGTGTCGTTGCCTCATCACTGTTGGGAATGCTATAATCGTTGATCATCAGTTTTGTCGAATCGGGAAAATATTGCCGGGCAAGTTCAAATGCTTTGATCACCCAATCCCAACCAGTGCCATACAAATTATTACTTCCGCCCAGGGCATTCATATAATTGCCATTCCCCATCCCATCAGGTGGATCATGCAGCGGCTCATTGACCACCTCCAGATAATCGATATCGGGATACCGTGCGGCAACCGCAGCGAACCATTCTTCAATCTCCGCCAGTTGTTCTTCTGCCGACAGGATTTCAATCCACGCCGGCTGCTGATTTCCCCAGATCAATACATGAAAGCGGAACTGAAATCCGTTGCTCTTGGCCAGAGCATAGGCCGCATCGAGGGCAGCCCAGTTCATATTATCCCGGCTTCCTTCAACACTGCCCCACTTGCCGGCATTTTCCGGTGTAACCTGATTCCAGTATTCGGTAAAACGCGGCAGCTGGGCAGAGCTGTAAACATTTCCCAGAAATTTTTCTTTGCCCAGTGCAATCGGCGTAAGCGGTTCCGGCAGCTGAGTCGGATCGGTTTCCGAACCTGCCTGAGCACTGTCCAGATTGAGGACAGTATAGTACAATTCTGACCGGCCGAAAGCGAACTTATCGAGGTCGAGGCCGTTCTCACGGGCGCCTATAGCAAAAGTACGGGTAAGACTATCCGGCATATCCACCAGGAATTGCATAAAATTACCCGACTGATACCCATTTCTGGACAGATTCACCCATTTCCACATACCGTTGCCGAGTCCGCCCGCTTCGCGGACCACCGCTGCCGGTGCGCTAAAACCGGCCTGCTGCAGGCCGTTGACCATCATCCAGTCAGCAGGTGCTTCGGGATCCTTTATGCCAAATCCTTTACCATAAAAGAAACTGTCATCGTTATACCCGGCAGGGCCGACCCTGAGGCGAACGAAGAGATCATAGGTACCGGTATCCGGAAATGTAACCTGGTAGAGCACTGTACGGTTTGTGCCCGGATGATCTGTGGCCCCGGTTGTCTGATTATAATCGGTGGTAATCATAATATATTGCACCAGGCCATCCGGTGTGCTCAGGCTATCAAATTCCGATCCGCGTATACCCGATTCCGCTTCAATTATAATTGGTTCTCTGGCTGTCAGTTCGCGAATACTGACCAGCGAGGCCAACGCACTTTCGAGAATGGATAATGCCTCACCAAGCGCGCCAGCAGCCGATTCCTGGGCTGAATAATCCTGCCACATAATATTTTTTACATTTGCCAGGGAAGCAAAAAATTCCGACCACGATTCAGCCGTATAATCACTTTCTGCCAGGGAATCGGCATGAGCAACCAGGGAATCCAGCGCGTTATAATATTTTCCGACATCGACAACGGCATAAAATGCCGGTTTGCATTGATTTTGCGCATCCCATAAAGAAGAGGCCTGGTTGGTTTTGAATGTGTACTGATCATTCAGGCCGTCTTTTGAGACACTGATCACTTTTCCCCGTCCGGAAAAATAACTGCGTTCCACAAAACCTTTAAACAGCTGACCGTACTGGTTTGCCTGGGTTGCCAGAACCGACGGAGGTGGATCGGCATATCCGGTGGTCACATCGAGTTCGGTGACGGCAATTTCATCACAGATCGGATAGAACTTGTCATAGGATGCAATCCATTGCTCAGCAGTCGGGTAATTGAGACCATCATGATCCTGCATACCGATACCATCCAGATATCCTGCCTCATAGATCGGTGTGCAGATCCTCACAATCCCGTTCGCCTTGGCCGGATTATGGGTATTATAGTCATTGTAATACAATTTGATCTGTGTTTCCCCATAATTGATCGAATGCTTTCGGGTCAGTTCAAAAGCCTTGAGCAGATAACTGTTATCACCAAACGTCAAATACCAGTCACTTGTTATACGGTCAGAACCGTCGTCATTTACCGCCTCGTTAACTACATCCATTGCTGATAACAGGCCCGGCCATCCTTCATGGATCAGCCGGATAACTTCTTTCAGATAATTGTCCAGCCGTTCGGTCATTTTTTCCTTGCCCAATCGCGACCCGCTGCTTGTATAACCAGAGCGAAAGAATTCAGTCGGTGTCTGGTTATGCCAGACAAGGGTATGGCCGCGGAAAGTGAAACCCTGTCGCTGGGCCCAGTTCAGCTGGGCGATAAGATCGCCATTGAAGCGCACGATCGGATGCGTATCAATGGAATCTTTATCTGCGGGGGCTGCGGCATTATAGGCAGCCGCACTTCCGGATATATCAACAGTGTATTGCGGCTTCATATTATTTCCCGGGGACATGCTGTTCATATGGAATTTGATCAGGTACCCCCCGTTTGGTGTGACCACCGTGGATTGACCTGGGACATAAGGATCATCGGGAAATCCGATATTCCGGTAAGATAAAAGACATCCAATGTAAAAATCGTCGTCATACACATCTTTGAGGGCCGGCACATCGGTCTGGACAGTATCTGTCTGGGCATTCAGACCTGCGGCAAGCAGCATGAAGTGCACCAAAATCAGAACCGATATTTCAAATGCCATAAATTTTTCACAAAATTTCATCATAATATAAGATCCCCTTTACCTGGCAACGAATGTTGTTATGCTGGACGGTTCCAAAAGCACCGTGAAACTGTTGTTCTCAAGCGTCACTGTGGATCCTGCCGTGCAATTTTTCAAATTGGTGGTCGTATAAGGCAGCACGGAATCTACGTTTCCGTTCAGAATAGTGAAGGTCTGATAGATAGGACTGTTCCCGGTGTTCAGTGCAACGATCGATATCACAGATTCACTTTCTTTATAAGCGGAAACATAAATATTCCGCTGTGGAAGTGTGGTGCTCTGTACCCTGTAGTACCCCGGTCGGATAAACCGTGCAAACTGGGACATGACAAAACCGCGCTGGGATACGTCCCCTTTTTGTGTTCCGGGCGGTCTGCTATAATCATCATCGATGATCGGACCGTAAAACCGGACGATATACCACCAGATATAAGCGCTCATACCGGCGACCATGCAGTCATGGATTTCCTTGCCGGTCCCCAGAACAGCATTCCATTCCGTATCCAATACCAGGTGTTCGGTTATCCATATTTCCTTGCCTTTTTCGGCCGCCAGCGGATAGGATTCCAAACCGCCGCCATAGATATGGCCGCTGATGTATGCAGTATGGGCTGTTGCCACTGAATCATTCAGGATCGGGTCGGACATCGATTTAGCGAAATGGAACGATTCCGGGGCACAGACCGGAACACCCACAGCCGGTGCATTTTCCTTCATGAATTTAAGCATCTCTTCAGCGGTATAATCACAGGATTCGTAGCTTACCGATACATCCGGTTCATTCTGAACCGATATGGAATGGATCGGTACGCCGTTTCCCGCCATATAGTCTGCGAAAGATTTCAGATAGGCAGCAAAATCGTCATATGAATCATCCTTGAGTCTTCCGCCCACTGTGTTGTTATTATCCTTCATCGAAGCCGGCGGGCTCCAGGGTGAAGCCATGATAGCCACCCCCATGCCATGGGCTGCCTTTGCAGTCCTTACATTCAGACCGAATTCACTTGGATTATTCGGCAACCTCAAGCGCAGAATAGAAAAACCAATCTCGCCGTCACCGGTCCCGAAGGCTTTCTGGATCTCATCGGCCGTCATATCCGGACGCCAAGGCAGAATATTGGCGGCACCAAATCCTCTGATCACCTGTTTGGTGTCATCCAGGTCGATATCGGAATTTGCAATCGGATACAGGGTACTTACCGTAAAGTTAAGCGTGCTTGTACCCTCGATCACCTGATCATCCAAGGTTTCAGGGATGATCAGCGGGTAGGTTTCTCCGGTCGTGTCAATGATGACACGGTAGGTGCCGCCAAGGATCAGCGCCGCGGCATCTCTGCTGTGTTTCGGAAATGAAACCGGCCCGGTAAAGCGAATGTCATTGCCTGAACCGCCGTAGAGGATCATCTTTCTGATCTGACTCTCCCCTGCAACTTGAATGCGATAGAAGTAGATTCCCGCCGCCATGGACTTGCCATAATCATCAAGACCATGCCAGATGACGTCATGACTCCCGGCAGACTGGTCAGGCATGGCATATTGTTTGACCACCCTGCCAAGTACATCATAGATGGTCATCTTCACCTCGGATGTTTGATTTAATTTATACGGTATCGAGGTCCTGCTTGCAAAGGGATTGGGATAATTTTGCGCCAGTTCAAATTTGATCGGCGGGGTGAATTTTTTGCATGCAACTGCGGCCACAAGATCCATCTGGTAATATCCTGATTCATCGGTAAGAGCGGAAAATTTTTGGGTTGTATCATTTAGATCGATAAAAGTAATCATTGCTTTGCTCACCGTTGTGGTGGCGACTGAAACGGTACCGTCTACTGTGAAGGTCTGACCAATCAACTGTGCAACAAAGGCCAAATTGATCACAGACAGTGATAAAAAGCAGGAATACTGCCCGCTAAGCCGGATTCTGTTCATTTTCAATATCTTTCTCCTTCGGATAATATGTCCGATTCATCAACTATGCTCTGGTTCTTTTGGCGACTGGTTTTATGAATCAATTTCGATGCTCAATCACCCTGCTATGGTCCACCTAATGAGCAACAAAGGTTGTGATACTCGATGCTTCCAGATTATGGATAAATTTCCCGCCAGACAGGCTGATATCTCTTTCCTGAACGACATTCTTTGTCGCTGATGTTATAAAGGGGGTGACCGAATTCACCATGCTGTTCCTTACATAAAAAGCCACTTCGGCGGAAGACGCACCCTGGTTTATGGCAACAACGACTGTTTTTAAAGACAGACTGTCGGTATAGGCGGTAACGTATATCTGTGCATAGTATGGATAAACAGCGCTGTCAATACGATAATCTCCCGGGCGGATGAAGCGTGAATACTGGGACATCACATATCCTTTCTTGGTAACGGTTCCCTTTTTATACCTGACATCCCACTCGCCATCATCAATGGGTCCATAATACCGCACGATATACCACCATACATAGGCACTCATACCCGACTGCATCACATCGTTCATTTCTTTCCCGGCTGCCAGGGCCCATATCCAATCATTCGCGGAATTGTTTTCACCGGACAAATGCTCGGTCATCCATATTTCTTTTCCCTTCTCCTCCGCCAGCGGATAAGACCCCAATCCACTCCCGTATATATGACCACATATGATATCGGTATTCGCACAGGCCATCGAATCAATCAAGACCGGATCTGAATAATCGCGGTCGAAATGAAAGGATTCCGGTGCCATTACCATCGTTCCTGTAATAGCCTGTGCATGGTTTTTCATAAATGTGAACATTTCGGCCGAAGTCCAGCTGGTCCATTGATCGGTAATATCGGGCTCATTCTGAACCGAAATTCCGTATACCGGCACCCCGTTGTTTTTCATATAGGTACTGAAGGAATCGAGATGCGCGGCATATTCGTCATACCTGTCATACCGGACCCGGCTCACACCGTTTACCGATTCTACCATTTCGGCTGGGGCATACCAGGGCGCCGCAATGATCGTCACACCCATGTCATACGCTTTTTTTGCAGTTGGAATGTACCTGCTCCAGCGTGATTTATCAGCCTCGAGCATGATCCGCAGAATGGAAAAACCCAGCTGTCCCTGGCCGGTTCCAAACGTCGTCTGGATCTCTGAATCGGTCATGTCGGGCCTCCAGAGCAGGATATTGGACGCGCCAAATCCCCGGATCATCTGATGTACACTGTCCGGATCAACAGAAACGGTTAACAGATGGACCACGTTAAAATTGATTGTCGTATCGTTCCAGACCTCTGTGTTTTCAAGTTGTATAGAATTAATTACCGGTATGGTATTATCCGTGTTTTCAACCCGGATCGTATAGCTGATAAATTCTGATATCTTATTGACTCTCTCTGCAGGCATGGAATTCAGCGAAAATTCTCCCGGCTGCAGCGCAATAAAATGCTTGCTGCCGGAATTGAACATCATTTTTTTTACACGCGTTCTGCCGCCTGCCTGTAGTCTGTAAAAATAAACACCATTGGCAACGGTCTGACCGGAACTGTTCCGTCCGTCCCAATATATTTTATGAATTCCCGCTGTTTGCATCCCCACCGAATACTTTCTGACCTCTCTGCCAAGAATATCGTAGATCGTAACGCTCATATCCGATGGTGTTTTTATGCTGTAAGGAATGGTAGTTGAGGAGGAAAATGGATTTGGATAGTTCTGGGCCAGCTCGAAATCTGCTGACGGAATTTTTTTTGTGTATCCAATGGCCGTCGGCACCCCTATCTGATAGTACCCTGCATCGTCGGTCAAAGAAGTGATTTTCATTGTCGTGTCGGATTCATCAATAAATGTAACCAGCGCCTGTTTCACCGGCCATCGATCGGAAGTTACCCTGCCGCGCACCGAGATGGTCTGAGAAGAAGCCCACGCAAAGGATAACAGACAAATGAAAAAGATTTTTGGAACGAGATATGCTTTCTTTCGACTATTTTTCATTTAATTCAATTTCACAATTTATTTTTCCATAGGATTCTATTTCAACAATACCAACTTTTTGGTTTCCACATATTCTTCTGTCCGCATCTGACAGAAATACAGTCCGCTCGATAACCCGCTGGCAGTAAACGTTACTGTATAATCGCCGGGTTGCCGAAAGCCATCAAACAGTGTCATTACCATTTGACCGCGAACGTTGTAGACTTTAAGCGTAATTCTGCACGGCCGAGGAATTGAGTATCTGATCTGCGTATTGGGATTGAAAGGATTGGGAAAACCCTGGCAGAGTTTATAACGCGGCAGTTCAGCTATTTCCAACTCATTTATGCCCACAGTACCCGGATCCTTGCCGGTTTCGAGCCAATGGTTGATGCGTGCATTTTCCTTCTGTTCCTGCGCTTCCCATTTTTTATATTTCTCAGGAAACCAGTGGTACAGGTCACCCAGGGGAAAGCCTCCCATGGCGGCTGTCAGGAGCGTATCGTTGGAATACGCCAGCGTCTCCCTCAAAGGCCAAAGATACTGTTTAGAATATTCCGGATGCCAGGCCCAGAGTGAATCCTGACCACAACACCAATTTATATAAAGATAAAATTTAATTTTGGCGGTATCGCTGGGGGCCAGAATAAATTCCGGATTGGCTGATTCATGCAGACCTGCTGCATTCATATATGGAAATAGATCAGAATCAAAAAACGCCCGCGTTTTCGGACTCAGCATCGGTTGCGGAACCGGTATCAGATCCTCGTATTCCGTATTTTGCAGTTCCTTAGAATATTCGTTATTTGCCATCCAGTCAACAAGCCAGTCCTCGATAAAATAACTGTTGTGTACAAATAATATACGGCGGTCCTGCTCCGAAAATGGCACCTCAAATCCAAACGTTTTGATACTGTCTATTCGGATGGTGCCGCCATTCGAATCTCCTTCATAGGTGTAAGCCGGAATATCACCCAGCATATATCCATTCACCCATAACGAATTTGTTACTGACATCTTATGCCACCATCCCGATTCCAGGCTGTGCATAACGATATTTAAAAACGTACAATGGTTGAATTGAACCTGATCTGCGTAATTTCCATTCTCTTGCTGATAGACATACCCCATATTGGCAAAGGTGCAGTTTTCAAATATGATCCGGTCGATATGAAATCCGGGAACGTCAAAGGGAAAAGAAACCGCTCTGCCATAAAATGTATATGTCCGGTCAGTGCAGTTGCGGAAATAACAGTTCCTGAAAACACCGTTGAAATGTTTGCTTCGAACACAAATAGCACCTGAAGCCGTACTCCAGGGTAACGGCATAAAATCAAAAATGCAGTTATCAAAGATACCGTGATCCGGCATATCTTCTGAAAGACCGCTTGTGTCACTGTCGAAGACAATCGGTGTTCCCATTTGAATTCCGCTGGTATCTGCAAAGTAGACCCAGATATTTTTCATTTCCAGATCCCCGTAAACACGGATCAGAAAATAGTCCGCCGGTACATCCGGCCAGTTTGAGATCTCCCACCAGTCTGACCAGAGGATCTGTGGCGGTGCAGCCTCCTGAGTGCTTGCCGGTTCCGGCGCAATAATGGTCAGTTTCTCTCCAGCGGGCACAATCATTGAACGGTTGAGGATATAATGACTGTTTAATTTTAATGCAAAAACTGTACTGGAAAGTTTTCCCGATGAACTGACAGATTCGACCGCATCATTCAGATTGCTTTTTTCTGGGATACTGTCACCCGCAACATACACCGTATCCGTGTCAGCGCAGACCTCTTCGGTCAGGAACAATGAAAATACAGCGAGAACAGCAGATGTCATGACAGTCTTTAAATATTTTTGCATATTTCGGTAAATCATTTTGCTATTTTTTAAAAGTATCCGTTCTGAACGGTGTTGCCGGAAGCCCTTCTCTGTTGCATAAATTGGCATTCTCGGGATTATCCGCCCAGGCATACCGGACCGCTGCCGGCCGGGATATGGTATCGTTCCATACGATCACCCTGTCCCCTTCGATCTTTGCCGCTGCCCAGACAAACTTTCCATCTTCACCAGCTATCGCAAATCCTGTTAATTTACCGTTGTCCCTGGTTGTCAGACCGCTTCCGGTGTTCGAAAAGGTCAGTTCCACCTTGTTGCCGTTGATCCGCATTGACTCATAAACCGGACCTGCAGCGACAATATCTTCACCATATGCTACTTTCCGGGCAAGCAGCGCCAGTCGTTCCCCCACCTCTTTCTTTTTCAGCGGATGGATGTCATTCCATTCACCGATATCGATCGCAACAGCCATCCCGGTATTGGGCAGTGCAAGGGTTTTTAACTGAGCCTCACGCAATAAAGCCCAGTTGCTCTCGGATGGCTGCGGTTTGGCTTCCATGAAATTGGGCAGCTGGACGAAGAGGAACGGAAAATCACCCTGATCCCGGTTCCGGCGCCAGTCGTTTATCAAAGCCGGAAAAAGAGTCCGGTATTCTTCCGGCCGGTCGGCATTGGACTCACCCTGATACCATATGACGCCTTTGATCGCGAAATGGGTTAAGGGTGCGATCATTCCATTGTACAATCCCAGCGGTTTCCAGCGTATGAACGTTTCCCCCTTTAATGGCTCCATCGCTGCGCCTGCCCTGTATTGCCAGGTGCCTTTCAGGTCAAATATCTCCTTTCCGGCCACCAGTTCATACGGCTTATCCACCAAAAATCCGCCTTTTCCAGAATTGCTGATCACCCGGACAACCAGGGTATTCTTTCCTGGTTTCAGAATCCCTGCCGGAATTGTATACCGCCGGGGCGGATATTGATAGCTGATCGTCCCGATAAAGACACCATTCAAATAGGTGGAATCAGCATCGATGATCCGCCCGAGATTTAGTTTTGCCGGCTTGCCGGCCATGTCCGGGGGAATTTCAATTGTTTTGCGTAACCAGACCACGCCGTTTTTTATCGACGGATCTTCATCGGACCAGTATCCCGGTATATTCATTTCTTGCCAGTCATCCGGTTCAAATTCAGGACTGTACCACGGTTCTTTCGGGTCAGCAAAACCTTGGTCCCGGCGTCTGAGCTCTGAGTACCAGCCGTTTATACGCTGCCGGTCGTCACGCTGTATCTTTTCGATCAGGGTACTGTCTTTGAACTGCAAGGCTTCTTCATAGTGCCCGGGAAATGCTTTCAATCCTTCTTCGCTGATCCAGGCTTCGGCCGGCGATCCGCCGAGGGCCGCGTTGATCAATCCGATCGGTATCTGATAGTGCTCATAGAGCGCCTTTCCAAAAAAATAGGAAACGGCTGAGAATTCCGGGATAGCTTCTGGGGTCGTTCTCCGCCATTGTCCCTTTGGCAGATCCTGCTGTTCACGGTTAAAATTGTACCGGTCGGGAACCTCAAAATATCTGACAAACGGATAATCGGCAACGGCGATCTCATCTTCATATAATGGGCTTACCCGTTGCATAGTCAGTTCCATATTTGATTGCCCGGAGCAGATCCAGACATCACCGATGAGAATATCCCTGATGGTAATTGCATTATCTGCCACCAATTGCATTTGATACGGACCGCCAGCAGTTAAACCGGTCATCGAAATCCGCCATTCCCCATGCTGATTTGCTCCAGTTGTATACATGGTGTCGAGAAAAAGTACTGTGATCTGTTCACCGGGATCAGCCCAGCCCCAGATGCTTGTGTCTGCACCCCGCTGCAATACCATACCGTCCGCGATCAGTTTTGGCAGACGAATTTTCGCAAACAGAGTACCAGATAATACCAGGATCAAGACCGGAATACATACGCATAATCTGATGATCATTTGCTTCTTCACTTACATTGCCTTTCCCCTACCTTCAAGTCATTACTGATAACGAGAAGATAGATTATCTTAGTAAAACAAGCTTTTTATAAGCCCGATAGTACCCGGCCTGCATCTGATACAGATAGACACCACTGGAAAGCCTGGCTGCGTCAAAGGAAACCACATAATTACCGGCTGCATGATCCCTTTCGGCCAGAGTGGCGATTTCTCTGCCGAGGAGATCAAATACTTTCAGCGACACATGGACATGCCGGGGTACCGAATACCTGATGGTGGTCGTTGGATTGAACGGATTCGGATAATTCTGATACAACCTGAATTCAGCCGGTATTGCGCTGATATCGTCCGCTTCGCGCTGGGTCAGAAATATATTCTGTGCACCGGGCGTACCGTGGTCTGCAGAAGCCTGCCAGTTTTCCGGATCAGAATTATCGGCTCCAGCATCCAGCAGGGCCAGGGTCGCCCCGAGCCCGTCTGCCTCCATTGGCCATGGCTGCACATCATCATAGGTCAGTGTATCGATAATGCGTTCCTCTTCATCCAACAGCATGATAAATTCTCCTGCGCCATTGAGCCCGAATCCGGTTTCCCCGATATAGTTCTGAACCGCCGGAAACCGGGATGTAAAGGCACTGTCATCATCGATGACCACCAGGTAGGCATCGTTATCCAGTATCGTTCCGGAAGGGAAAAAAAAGCGATGGTTTGGATCACTGTCGGAAAAGACCCAGCCGCTCAGATCGACCGGCCGGTCACTTCGGTTGTACAGTTCGATCCAGTCGCCGGAATCAAAAGCAGCTGCTGAGTTATAATTAATTTCATTGATGACGATATCATTGGCAATAGAAGTATCGATCGAAAAGGTTGCATCTAATGAGGCTGAACGGATCCCCGACAGGGATATTGAAGCTGCATCCGATATGACATGGCCGCTCCAGCCGTCAAATTTATATCCGTCATCGGGAATGGCTTTCAGATGGATCTCATTTCCCTGGAAATAGATCCCATAAAAGGGCATATCGGTTGACCGCAGCCGCAGCGTATTGAGTCTGACCGATCCCCCGGCGCTAACATTGAGTCTTACTGCAGCATCCTCGCCGCAATCAAAATAATTGCGGACATGCGTACGTAAATATGCCGGACGTTCCCTGGCAAAAGATATCATTTTATCAAGATTTTCGCCGATGAGCCCCCACCGGTTCCGGTGTCTGCCAATCTCACCGGCTATGTGATCGGCCAGCGTGTTTATCACGCTGACTACCCGGTCGCTTTTGAAGTTTGTATTCAGCAGATCTGCGATCTGATTGATAAAGCGGTTTCGAAAGGTGGGATTTTCGATCAATCTGCGCTGCAGCAGGGTAGCCCACGGCGGATTTGAATAGCGTGTTTCCACCGGCGAAAACATAAAGGTGATGTGGTCTTCCCATGCCCCGTGCGCATAAAGGCCAAATCCGAATTCGAGGCCGAAGAGTATCCAGCGCCATTTACCCGATGGATTTCGCTCCCGCCAGAACTTGATGTTGGTGCCCGGCCAGTCCATATTATCGTAATAAGCCTGTGCCGCAAAATAGAGGATGCATTCATCAAGATCGATCGCAGAGTCAAGATACGCGTATGTCGCTTCTGTGCTCATATCGGCGGCACTTACATAATCAATCAACTCGCGGTATCCCAGGGAATCTCCATGAATGACTTCCATATTGTTTTCCAGCATATCAATATTATCAGGATCGACGCCATGCCGGTTGGCGATGTAATGCTCATTGATCTTTTCGCGGATATTATATATCCCCCAGTATTCACCGTTGATGAAGGAAGTGGCGGGACGATACTCCAGATAATCGATGTCGAGATCTTTTACCAGCGTCTGCATTACGGCATCACGAATATGTGTATATTGAAAATCATTTCCCGCATTTCTGAGAACAAATGCCTTAAAAGTGGTGAGTTCAAAACCGGGAAACAGCGGATAATCAATTCCCGAAACGCCATAATCATTCTTGAATTTTACGGTAATGGATTTTTGCGCCCAGACCGCGCTCTGGCCGCCATAGATCTCGATCCCGCAATTTTCCGAGAATCCCGGACTTTTATCGTCTTCAAAAAATTCCACATGTGCGGGCCGCTCCCAATCCATCGTATAATTGGTATAGATCCCGGAATCCGGATCGAAGAGATGATCAGGATCACAAATCAGCGATATCACAGGAAGATCCGTGTTCTCATTTATAAAATAACTCCGCGCGACAAGAGGCGATGGAAAATGGTTGTCTTTTACGCTGATGGCCTTTAGAACGGTTGTGTTTGATATGTTTATTGGGGCGGAATATTCCGTCGAATTGATATCCGGATCACTGCCATCCAGCGTATAGAAAATTCTGCTGTCGCCGGCGGAAAGTTCCAGCGAAACCGCTGATGGATAGAAACCGCCCTGTGGCGAGACTGATACCGAGTCAGCAAATCCGGGGATCTCTTCGCCGGTATTCTCTGATCCCGGTGATGGGACCTGGAAGATCCAGGGTAAAGAACCATCGCTGATCCTGCCGAAGGATACATCCGGCATCGAAACAGGTATCTCGATCATATCAACAAGGAACCCTCCTGAATCGCTCAGAAACAAAGTCTCACCGTCCGCATTCAGTTTAAAATTGGTATGCCAGTAAGTCATACTGGTATCTTTATCCGAAGCGAACACCAGGAGGTAAGAACCTGGAACAATAGTGACATAGCCGAATTGCCATTTTCTAATATTGAGCGAATCATCACTCAGATAATAACCCGCAAGATCAATATCAGAGGGACCACCATTATACAATTCAATCCAGTCCGACGTGTCACCATCCTCATCGAGAAGTGTTGCGTTGTTAGAGGACATGACTTCATTGATCAAAAGGTCCTGTGCGGAAACCGAAATTGAGAAGAAAAATATCAGTAGGATAAAAACCTTTTTCATGCTTGCTTCCCGTAGTTTGATGATCGCTATGTATTGGCTTACTCTCATGCTCAGGCGTCCCCCCGGTCCAATCCACGATATTACTTTAGCAATAGAAGTTTTATGGTGTCTCTGTATTTTGTCGTATTCAATTGACAGAAATAAAGACCACTGGTCAGTTCATGCCCGTCAAATAAAAGCGTATGCCTGCCTGCATTTTTTACCCCGTCAAACAATGTTACAACTTCGGCTCCGGAGCGATCATAGATTTTCAGTGCGATATGTGAAGTTTCAGGAACCGTAAAGCAGATATTGGTTTCCGGATTGAACGGATTCGGATAGTTGGGTTCCAATTCAAACTGCGCCGGTGGTATAAACAAATGTGATTCCTCTACGGTGGATGTTGTATCGCTTCGTTCCGTGAAGGTCAGCCACTGGATCCGGAAAAGACGGTCGCTGCCCGTTCCTTTAAACTTCAGGTAGACATCATGACAACCGGAAACCGGTGTTAAGACCGGTGCGGAGAATACCCGATGGTTGTCCCATGCACCGGTGTTACTAATTTTACATTCAGCTATTTTGGTTCCTGTATCCAGCGAATCAAGCCAAACCTCGATGACACCACCCTGGGAGGCACTGGCAGCGGTGACTGAAATGGAATCGGGTTGCTTCCGGTAGTCTTCATTGCCAAACTCAATCCCTGCGTACATTGCCCAGTCATTGTCACCCAAATAATCCAGAGAACTGGGCGGAATTCTGTTTAAAGTTACCGATGTACCATACTGGTTTGCAGGACACTCGGCCATCATTGGCGTATAAGCATCCCGGTATATGTACAGGTCGAAATACGCACCTGCTCCTTTCACATACAATCCTTGTTGATTTCCGGTAAAGTCGTTGAACTGACTCTGCTCCGCATCGATCGCTTTGGCATCGATCACTTCCCCGATCTGCGTCCAGGCTGCGCCGTCTGAACTAAAAGAGCCTGAAAGCAGATGATTATTGCGAACAAGTTTGAGCCACACCACTGGTCCAGAGTTATTTTCCACCACATAAGAACTTTCGCCAAATTCAAATGCCAGAATATTGAGTCCCTCGTCGTTTTTGGAGCTGAATACTTTAGCCTGGTGTGTCTCGGGCCCATTAATGATCCATAATCCCGCTTCATCCATGGCCGACGCCGGTTGATGATCAACCCGGGTGATCAAAGAATAATTATGTTCACCATCATTCTGAATAATGGTGTTATCACCGTTAAAACTCATAAGATGCAGCCAGCCCGAGCGGTCGGTGAGTGACCAGGTTCTCTGAGGCTTATAGCCAAGAAATGACCAACAGGGATCTAATTCATCTGTATCAAACAAATCCGGTCTGGGGACCATCCATGGTATGCCCTTATCAGGAAAATCGGGTGCATTGACCGCATTGTCGGGAGGATACTGTATCACCGGAAATCCCTGATCATTATAGGTCACCTGACATAGCAATCCTTGACGTCCATGTGCATACCAGCCGCTGCTCTTATGATAGCTGTGGGCAATGGTCCAGCTGGTGCCGTCATCCAGCATTACAACCGGCGAGATGTGGTTTGGACGGTTATAGGTTGCCGGGGTTCCGGAAAAAATATTGTCGCCAACAATTGTCCAGGCTGATTCCTCACCGGTCAGGGTATCACTGCGCATCACATACTGCTTTCCGGCCAGGTGCTCAGCAAAACTGTAATAGTAATACCCGTTGTATTTCCACATCACCGGTCCCTCTGCCCAGCCATATGGGTTACCTTCGGCATCCGGATTAAGCCAGGTGAGATCGAGTACCGTATTGGTAGGTTGTCCACTGCTGCCCAGTTCCACAATGTGATTGTTTTCACGGCCGTTTTTGGTGAGCAGATACCATTTGCCGGTATCATCATCGATGAAGATCGAATTATCAACACCAAGCCCCGACATGCCAGCCGGAATCCGCAGCTCGATGGGTGAACTCCAGGGACCCGCCGGCTGTGCTGCAGTTGCGAAATACATGCTGCCGCCACCTTTTCCAAAGTAGTGCCAGTATTTGCCGCCATAAAAAACCATATGACCACCCCATATCCCGCCGCCCGGTGTGTCACCATAATAATTCCATGCAGCGGAGACCGGCTGTGCAATGACTTCCCAGTGCACGAGGTCCGTCGAATGATATATTTTCGGGGTTGGATTGAAGGACGAACCTGAGGTATAAAAGTCACTGCCGATGCGCGTCAGCGTCGGATCGGGATGGTCTCCCGGTATAACCGGATTGACATACCATTTAAATGGTTCCGATTGTGTGTAGCCGAACTTGATCAGCATTAAACAAACACCAATTAAAGTGACTAATCTGATCATCTTTTTACACCTTCTATCATCACTGGCTTCCTTTCTTCCAGCTGAAACAAGCCCCGCCTCTCCGGTCCGGCCGGGCACCACGGGCATCCGCAGAACAAAGGCTTGCCGCAAACGGTTCTACTTTAAGGAACCGGTGTGTCTGCAGCGACATCAGCATCAGATCACCGCGCAGCATATCCTGCCACTGAAACGTTGAAGCCGCACCCTCAAGTTTTTTCTCAATGCGTACCTGACTCATCAGACCCGATCCTGTGACCGTCACGTAGCCGCCATCCGATTCCGACTGGAGTGCAATCCTGCCTTTATCTTTATCAATAATCCTGAACCGGGCGGCAGGACCATTCGCCAGATCATGATCACGGGATACCGGCCTCAGAAAATTTTTCCAGTTCACCAGCACCGTACTGTCTGCCAGACACATCAGTATGATGGTATCGCCGTATGGTATCGGCCTTGTCAGTCCGGGGGAGCGCGGTTCTGTCACTTCAAACACGTTGAAGGCAGCGATCCCGCCTTCGAGACCATTGGTATTGTAATTGAACAGCCCGTAGCGCACCCCCTGAAATGTTTTGAGCTGAAAGACCATGATAAATTTCTCGCCGATATGCTCAAAGGTGTTTCCATCAAGACTGTAACTGAACCGGGCATGCTCGGTATCGAAATTACAGTGTACCCGGAACCAAACACGAGACCGGTCAATTTCGGTCTGTACAGAGAAGTTGATTGTCTGATCATAATGCCGAAGCGTATACTGGTCATTCTCTTTAGAAATACCAAGCCAGGCATAGGGATAATTCAACAACGCCAGGCCGGCGATGTCACCATCCTGCAGCCTGGCCGCATCCAGTTCAACGGTGGCAATGGATTCAGGGCCAATGGCCCGCTGTGTAAGGGTATTTCTTGCCTGCCAGAAGCTTTCGGCCGGCAGCGAACTTAAAGTGAGAAAACCTTCGCGCTCGGTCAGTGACCATTTTTCGTCTGCAGGTACATGATTCCACTGCCACACCGGATTTAATTTGGGACCGGAAAAATCATCTCCGCGTTCAAAAGGCGCATGCGGAACAACGGTGAAACCGGTCTCTGGTTTTACCCACGTCCGCGGTGTGCGGGTCAGGTTGCCGCTCAACCCCAGAAACGGCCAGCCGTTGTACCAGGTAACCGGTGATAAACAGGTAAGTCTCCCAACTGAATTATGATCTATCATGGAAAATCCCCACCATTCGCCCCTCTGGGTCTGTACGATCCCTCCCTGATGCAGTGTGATGCAGCCAACATGATTTTCTCTTGGCGGTTGTATCTCAAAGCCGCCCTCCTGATAGGGATATGACAACCGGTAGCCGGTTCCGATTCCTAGATTTTCCTCGGCACTGATCAAGCCGATCTCATAGGGTCCATATGGATCATCAGCCCGGGCACAAACCTGGTAGCAGACCGGATCCCAATTGGTGCTGGTTATGTAATATCGCCCCTCAATTTTATAAAAATGACAGCCCTCTCCTGCTCCGCTGCCAGCAGGAATAATGATCTTTTCAGTCCCGGTTTTTATATCCGTAAGATCTTCATTTAGTTCCGCCAGCCGGAGTTCATCGTAACCCCAGACAACGTAAATCTTTCCGTCCTCATCAAATAGCACGGAGAGATCGTGCAGGGAAACTTTCATTTGTGTATGCGACCACGGACCCGCCGGATCGGAAGCCCTGAATAACTGTGTTTTATGCCGATTAACGTTCGAAAAAATATAGAATTGGCCTGCATGATATCTGAAACACGGCGCCCAAATGCCCTGCCCGTAAGCATCTTTGCCATCCTCCAGTCTGAATTCCGGGCCGAGATCGAGTTTATCCATCGCATAACTGAGGAATTTCCAGTTGACCAGATCTTTTGAATGCAGGACTGGTAAACCGGGCATGGTATGCATGGTCGTTCCGGTCAGATAATAATCATCCTCAACCCGGATAAGATCGGGATCGGAAAATTCATCGTAAAAGACCGGATTTGAATAGGTTCCGTTCCCGTTATCAGCTATCCACGTGTTATATGGTGGATCTGCTCCGGATAACAGACCGTTCAGGATCAGAAGGACCTGAAGAATGTTGGCAAAGATAAATCTGCAGACGCTGGTTTTTATCATCTTAAAAACTAATTTCTCAATGGGAACCATACCTTCATTTTACCGGCCCCGCGGTTTGACCAGACATAATAAGGTATCAGATTGAGTTGCCTGTTATCCGTTTCTACTTTTATGCCAACGATCTTTTCGGATAGTACCTCGCTTTCGCCGTTCGTATCGACCGGATCGGAAGTAACGGCAAATTCAGTGATCTGTGGATTGTCGATCGCTTCTGCACAGTACACAAAGGGTCCGTACTCAAAGGCGACTTTGTCGCGGTCTTCGATAACTTCTTCGTTCGCGATTACGGTTTTGACCGCCATCGTCAGATCTACAACGAGCTCATCCCCTTGTTGCCATTCTCGTTTGAGCACCGCATAACCCTTCTTCAGCCGCATGGGATATGGCGTCCCATTCACAGATAAAGATGGGATTTTTTCCCCGGCGCCCCGATACCGGTAAAGATCGCCTGGGACTGCCTCGTGACGGGCCCAGCCGGGCACCCTGATTTTTAGCGTGAAAGCAGTTTCGCTTTCGGGATTGATCCGAATGTTGATGCGGCCATCCCAGGGATAACTTGTTTTCTGGATAATTTCAACCACTTCATCATTTACCATTACCCGGGCATGGTTTGCGGCATACAGATTTATATACAGCGTGTCCTTTTGAACTGCATAGATCAGACCGGGAATTGAAGGAATAAACCGGATCAAATTTGTAGGGCAGCAGGAACAGTCGAACCATGGCTGACGGGTGCACGCGCCCATGTTAAAGGCATATTTCCCGTCAGATTCGGTCGGATTCGGATAGAAGAAATGCACGCCATCCAGCGCTATTCCCGAAAGCAATCCATTGTACAACGTTCTCTCGATAATGTCGTAATATTTTGCATCACCGGTCATTAGAAAAAGGCGTTGATTCCAGTATACGCTTGCGATGGCCGCACAGGTCTCGTTGTAGGCGGTGAGGTTTGGCAGTTCATATTCCCCTCCGAACGCCTCTTCCCCGCGTTTTGCCCCCAATCCCCCGGTTATATACATCTTTTTTGTGAACATATTTTCCCAGATTGTCTGCACAGCGGCAAGATAATCGCGATCATTGTAACTAACAGCTATATCGGTCATTCCCGCATACATGTACAATGCCCGGACCGCGTGCCCGACCGGTTCGGTCTGCTCTATGACCGGCAGGTGATCCTGGCTGTATTCCCCATAAAGATCGTGGGTTGTGGAGTCCCCGCGCAGATCCAGGAAATATTTTGACAGTTCAAGGTATTTCCGGTTGCGGGTTATTTGATACAATTTTATCAAACCGGTTTCGACGATCTGGTGTCCCGGCGGCTTTTGAAGTTTACCCGGTCCGAAATTTTCAACCAGCAGATCGGCATTCTTGAGCGCTATATCCAGAAAATTCCGTTTGCCGGTGGCCCGGTAATGTGCAGCGGCGGCTTCAAACAAATGTCCGCTGTTGTACAGTTCATGGCTGCTTTCAAGACGCTCCCAGCGGCTTTCCGATGGTTTAACCCACCAGGCCGGCGGATTTTTCCGGTCAATGGTGAACCAGGTGGTGAGGTAACCGTTCTTTTCCTGTCCGGCGGCAATGACGGCAATAACCGAATCGAGATAAGCACGCAGTTCCGGATTCGGCCTGCTGATCAGTGAATAAGATGCACCTTCGATAATCTTGTACAGATCGGTATCGTCAAACGGCATCTTTCCAATATAAGTTCCTTCCTCCAGACCGCCTGCAACCAGAAAGTTTTGCATACGTCCTTCTTTTTCACATTTATCCAGGGCATACGCAATGGTCTTCTCCTGAATTTGCTCAATTTTTGGCAGCCAGAAGTCATCCACAAGTATGACGTTCTTTATTTGAACCGCCTGTAATGGATAAGCAGGATATTCGGACTCTTCCCGGCTGCAGCCGACAATTGACATCAAAAGCAGGAGAATAGGTCCCAAAATCAAAGCGGCACCTTTATAAAAATAGTTTTTCATCGGTATGTTACCATCAAGCATGATCCGGATTGCAGTTAAATGAAAACATCCCACTTTACCAGAAATCACAAAACCAGTCTTTAAGATCCAGCATACATCTCAATCTTTTAATTAAATAAATTTAATGCATTAATGTAAAAAAGGACTTTGACTCGCTTCCGCTGCTGGTATACCTCTGATTACTTATAATTATATAGTTCAAATCTCTGAATGGAATAATTATCAAGGAAAATACGGATATGTCGGCCCTGATGCGTCTGATCGCCGTTCAGATGCCGGATGACCTTCCATCTGCCGTTTTCAAATTCCCCTTCATCCGCTTTTAATATCCCGACGATCAGATCCGGATTGATCATATTTTCAAACGTCAGGACCACACCCGAGCCGGTGAGATAAAACTCATCGTCATTCGTCTGCATGATCAGAGCGCCGGCCGTTTCCCAGTTTTCATTTTTTGAAGCTGATTCATACCCCAGCGTATAACTGTGCTTTACGGTAAATTTATAATCTCCCAGAACAAAGATACGTTCCTGGTTTTCGTTATCAAACAACACCCCTTCAATTCTATGTTGCCCCTGGTTGGCGAAAAACAGCGGTGCAATCTGGTCTATGAGACGATATACTTTACCCAGCGGCTCATTTTCGGGATCGCGGCTTGATTCGATCGAAAATGGTGAGAATCCGATACTTTCATAATGTCCAATCGTGAACGCCGCCTTGGCCGCAACGGTGTTGTCGAAGCGGTGCTCGGGTATGAACAGTGGGTTTTCCTGTCGGGTATACAGATCGCTCCAGTGTTCAATATCCGGGAAATAAAAATCAGGAGCAAGAAAATCGACGGCCGGGGCACCGGCCTTCCAGACATCCATCAGATGCGGCAGCGGTCCGGCGCTGGGATATTCACCCGGTAGTTTTCCCGGCCGGTTTAACGCCGCATTGACATACATCGGCAGTGCGTAGATGTCCTTCCCTGCCCGGGCGATCCTGTCGGTAAACCGGGCATAATACCAAGCCATAAAGATCTCATCGGTATGCGGTCCCTTTCCAAAAACCTCCTCCCAGGAGCCTGATTCCTTAAATCCGTTCTTTTCCCAAATCTCCTTGAATTCCGGGACCAGCTTTTCCTTATTCTGCTTCATGTATCCGATAAATTCTTTCGGAACATATTCACTGAACCGGGCATTTGCCAGCGGATGATGATCGCGCGCCGCCGGCAGCATGCCGATCTCATTTTCGGGTTGTATCATGATAACGGTATATTCGCCACCGTCAATTTCCCTTATGTGGTTTATCAATGCCTGAAAGGCCTTCAGATCGGCCTGCAGATTATTCTCACTGAAAGGGCTCAGTATTTCATGGCTTCTGCCCTGATCATCTTTCACTCTGGGAAATCTTTCCTGGTCTTTTTTGATCCATGCCGGCGCATGGCTGGACATGCTGTTTTTCCAGGAGCCAAACCACAACAGCACCAGCTTAAGATCATATTTTCTGGCTTCATGGATCAACTGATCATACAGTTCAAAGTCGAATTTCCCTTCCTCAGGCTCAATCAGTTCCCAGTAGACCGGCGCCAGTACTGTATTCAGATTCATCGCCACAAGTTTCGGCCAGATTGGTGCCATATACGCCAGGCTCGTGAAGGACGAATTTCCGAGCTCACCGCCCAGGATCAAAAACGGTTTTTCATCCACGATCAACCGGGTGGCATATCCTGTTTTCTGCAAATACGGATTTTCTGTCTGTGCAAAAATCACAGAACATAAAAGAATCATAACAGTCTGAAATATTTTGTTCATAGCCCATCCACTAGATTGATTAAAAAAACAGCCTGCCTGAATGTGACAGGCAGGCTGTTTGAGTTTCCATAACTATTTCTAGCGAAGTAACTGCCTAAAGCACCGGATTATTTAATCAGCACCAGTTTCTTGACATCAATATACTTTTCCGCTTCCAAACGATAGAAATAAATTCCAGATGCAATCGTGGAGGCATCAAACGTAATCTTATGGAAACCGGCATTGTACTTGCCTTTCGCCAATTCTGCCACCAGCTGTCCGGTCGCGTTGTAAACCTTCAGCGAGACCTCACTTGCCTGCGGCAATGCAAATTCTATCGTCGTCGAAGGATTGAACGGGTTCGGATAGTTTTGTCTCAGGGCAAATCTTTCGGGAATAATCGATTTTGCTCTTTCAACATCTGTGGGAATATGCGCTCCCCTGTCAACCTTAATCTCATACAGGTTCATTGCTGTTGTGGTTGAGTTGTTGATGGCAAATGCAATACTATTGATCTTACCGGTGGTTGCTGCAAACGGTGAAGCACCTGAGACTTCGTAATAATATCCTCCGCCCTGTTTGGTAATCGTCAAGTTTACAACATTCCCCGTTTCAGCCGAAGAAACAGATATGGCGAAATCATAGGTTCCGGAACCGGCCACTGCATCTGCAGGTGTTTGAACCGGTGTACCGAGTGGACTGCTGCCACCGGCATTGATATCCCACCAGGTATCATTGTCAACACCACCCCAGGTTCCGGCTGTGCCTGACCAGCTGGCAATGTTGGTGCCGCTGGGCGGTACAAAGAGGTATCCGGAGTGATATCCGTCGGTCCCGGTCCAGACCCAGTTGGAATCGAGGGCTGAATCCTGAACGGTCGTACCGGCACTGTCGCTGTAAAACAGACCAAAGCGCAGGCTGCCCACACTTTCAAAACCACCACCGACCAGCTCGATCTTGCCCGTGACCTTCAGCGCACGATTTTCCGCACTGCTCAGGGTGTACTCATCAAGAGCTCCACGAACAGCGGAAAACCCCGTCGGCGCCGCCGCACCACCGATCGTGACGTCCCCATCAAATTCACCTTCGGTAAGATCCCAGCCGCCAAGATTGCCTCCGCTGAATCCCCAGTCGGTCACATAATAGGGTTCCCATGGCGCTTCCGGTACGGTAATCGGATCACCCAAATCAACCTGGACCGCATAGACGTCAAACTGGGTGGCGTCATTGTCACTATTCACACCGAAAAT
>Ga0209536_100000436_pt1 | contig 67594 bp, 65 predicted proteins | sample DeeMarSeWOR28_12_FD_187461 | JGI IMG/M metagenome (GOLD analysis project Ga0209536, IMG submission 187461) | Marine sediment microbial communities from White Oak River estuary, North Carolina - WOR-2-8_12 (SPAdes) (version 2) | ecosystem: Environmental > Aquatic > Marine > Intertidal zone >...
CTACGATATCTGTTTTGTGAAATCGTCTTTATATATGCGACACTTTGAGTAGATGCTTTTGATGCCTCAATAAAATCAGCAGGCCCCAAGATAAAGGGGGAGTTCTTTGCCGCAATCTCATGAGTTTTGTCTAATTTTTTATCTGAATTCGACACAGTATTTGCCGCACTGTTTGTGTCCTTTATTTCTTTGCTTACTATTGGTAATTCATCCGGTTGATGCGAAGGATAATTTTGGGAGAGCTGAGTTTCATAAAACCAGGCCCCTCCAATGCCGGAGAAAAATCCAACAAAAATTATGAATAGCGTCTTTTTCATGATAATGAAATTTTGTCAGTTTTTATAGCACCAAAGGTATTTCAAAAACTATGCGAAAAATGATCTACCGTGTAAATAATTAATAATGACAAGAGTGATTTAATTTTTACCTTTGTGCTTCATGGGAATTAGATCATTATTAAGTAAACCTATAGCAGCAATTATTGCCAATCAACAAAAAGAATGGTCATCAAAACCAGCAGAGACCCAGGAAAAAGTTTTTCGTGCAATAATAAGAAAAGCCAAAGGAACCACATTTGGCCTTGATCATGATTTTGCCAGCATTAAATCTCATAAAGAATTTGTTGATCGGGTTCCTATACTGGATTACGAAGGACTTTCCCCGTACATAAAAATGATCATGGAGGGAAGACCAGATGTGTTATGGCCTGGCAAACCAGTCTATTTTGCCAAAACCTCCGGAACGACTTCCGGGACCAAATATATTCCAATCACCAAAGATTCCATTCCAAATCACATAAACAGTGCTCGTAATGCAATTTTGAGTTACATCCATGAAACAGGCAAAGCCCGGTTTATTGATGGGAAACTTATATTTCTTTCCGGGAGCCCTATCCTTGATCAAAAAGCAGGAATTCATACTGGCAGGCTATCAGGGATCGTAAATCATCATGTGCCTGGATATTTGAGAACCAACCAAATGCCGAGTTATGAAACCAATTGTATTGAAGATTGGGAACAGAAACTTGAGAAGATCATTGATGAAACACTCGATCAGAATATGTCACTCATATCTGGCATACCCCCGTGGGTACAAATGTACTTTGACAGGATCATGGAACGAACCGGTAAACAAATAAAAGACGTATTCCCGGAATTTGCCATGTTTATTTATGGTGGTGTGAATTTTGAGCCTTATCGAGCTAAACTTTTTGAATCTGTTGGTAAGCATATAGATTCCATTGAGACCTACCCGGCATCGGAAGGCTTTATTGCTTACCAGGATTCCCAGGTTAAAGAAGGCCTGCTGCTGTTACTGAACTCAGGAATATTCTTTGAGTTTATCCCGGTTTCTGAATATTTCAATGAAAAGCCATCAAGGTTAACCATTGACGAAGTGGAAATAGGAGTGAATTACGCCGTCATCATCAACAGCAATGCAGGATTATGGGGATATTCGATTGGAGATACTGTAAAATTTGTAAACAAAAAACCATATCGACTGGTTGTTACGGGAAGAATTAAACATTTTATTTCTGCATTCGGAGAACATGTAATTGGAGAAGAAGTAGAGAAAGCGATGAAATTTGCAGTAGAAAAATTCAGCGAGGTTGGAATTATTGAATTTACAGTTGCCCCCCAGGTAACACCTAAAGAGGGTTTGCCCCTTCATGAGTGGTATGTGGAGTTTGCATCACCTCCACACAATTTGGCACAATATGAATTGGAAATTGACGATAATTTACAAAAATTGAATGCATATTATGAAGACCTGATCGTTGGCAAAATCTTGCGACCTTTAAAAATAATTCCACTAAGAAAAGATGCTTTTAGGGATTATATGAAATCAAAAGGCAAACTCGGCGGTCAGAATAAGGTGCCGCGGCTATCCAATGACCGACAAATAGCAGATGAACTTATTACATATCAATTATAATCTGTAATTTTGCAGGCTGATTTTTCAACTGGTTAGTTCTGGATCAAATAAAAAAACATATCGCCATCCTTGGTAGTACCGGTTCCATTGGTACACAAGCGCTTGAGGTTATCGAAAATAATCCGGATTTTTTTCAGGTTGAAGTACTTACAGCAAATGGAAATTCTGAATTATTGATTCAGCAAGCCAAAAAATTTAAACCCAATGCAGTAGTTATTGCGGACGAAGATTTATATAGTCAGGTCTTTAATGAACTGGATCCGTTAAATATTAAGGTATATGCGGGAGAGAAAGCATTGATCTCGGTGGTTGAGATGGAGACCATTGATATTGTGTTAACTGCATTGGTTGGCTATAGTGGTTTGCAACCAACACTTCGGGCTATTGAACATGGCAAGCAAATTGCCCTTGCAAACAAAGAAACCCTGGTGATCGCCGGGGACTTGATTACGAATTTAGCAAAAGGAAAGGGTGTCAATATTTATCCTGTTGATTCCGAACATTCTGCTATTTTTCAATGTCTTGTGGGGGATTTTGATAATAAAATTGAAAAAATTATCCTGACAGCCTCTGGTGGACCATTTAGAGGGAAAAAGCGTATTGATTTAAAAAATGTGAACGCTGCCCTTGCGCTCAAACATCCTAATTGGGATATGGGTGCAAAAATCACGATCGACTCAGCAACTCTAATGAACAAAGGGCTAGAAGTGATCGAGGCAAAATGGTTGTTTGGATTAAAAAGGGAGCAGATTGAGGTGGTTGTGCACCCCCAGTCCATCATACATTCAATGGTTCAATTCGAAGATGGTTCGATAAAAGCACAGATGGGACTACCGGATATGCGATTACCAATTCAATATGCACTTAGTTACCCGGCAAGGTTAAAATCGGATTTTCCACGATTTAGTTTTGTGGATTATCCTTCATTGACTTTTGAAAAACCTGATCTGGAGACGTTTAAAAATCTTGGTCTGGCCTATCGGGCTTTAGAAGTGGGGGGAAATTTACCATGTGTTTTAAATGCAGCGAATGAGGTTTCCGTTGAAGCTTTCCTAAAGGATCAATTAGGATTTCTCGAAATTTCAGATGTGATCGAACAGTGTATGGGATCAATCTCATATTTAAAAAATCCAACATTTGAGGATTACGTTTATACAGATATAGAAACTAGAATTAAAGCAAAAGAAATAATTAATAGATGAGTAGTACATTAGATATCATAGTCATGGTAGGACAGTTGATTTTAGCGCTGTCTATCCTGGTAGGAGTACACGAAGCCGGACACTTGTTGGCCGCAAAGTTGTTTGGTATGCGGGTGGAGCAGTTTTCTATTGGTTTTCCTCCGAAAATCTTTGGATTTAAATATGGCGAAACAGTCTATTCTATCGGGGCAATACCACTTGGGGGATTTGTTAAAATTTCAGGCATGATTGATGAATCCCTGGATACCAAAACGATGCAGGAAGAACCAAAACCGTGGGAGTTTAGATCGAAACCTGCCTGGCAACGGCTTATTGTAATGCTTGGCGGAATCATTGTAAATGTCATTACGGGGATAATCATATTTATACTCCTTACTTATAATCTTGGAGAATCTTATTATTCTACTGCTGATGTTAATAAATATGGGATAGATCCAGGGCCATTGGGTAGAGAGCTTGGATTTGAGCTTGGGGATAAGATTGTTGCGATAAATGGAAAATCATTTGAACGTTTCTCAGATATCAGGGATCCAAATCTTCTCCTTGAAAGTAACAGCTACTACACAATATTGAGAGGAGATGAAAAAATTGATATCCCCATACCTTCAAATTTTATAGAAAAATTTTCCAGAGAAGATGCTGATAACCAGTTTGTAGAACCAATAAGAAGATTTATGGTAGGCCCACTCTTAAAAGGCTATGACGCAGGCAAAGCGGGCTTAAAACCTGGGGATAGAATCACCAAAATTGATGGGACTCAAGTGGAGTTTCTTCATGAATTCAGGAAAGAATTGGAAAAACATGCCGGGCAGATGGTTACCTTAGATATTGAAAGACCACTTGATAAGGAAATGACGCAATTTTCAGAGCAACAACTCAACATTGAAGTGGCTAAAGACACCATGATTGGATTTGAAGTGGCAAGTTTTTTGGAACCAACTGTTTTAAAATATACGTTTGCGGAATCGATTCCAATTGGGACCAAAAGAGCATTCAGCGTTGTTTGGGTGAACATAAAAGCTTTTGGAAAAATGTTTCAGGGAGAACTTTCTCCTACCAAGTCGTTACGGGGACCTCTGGGAATCATGAAAACTTTTGGGGTTACCTGGGACTGGATCCGGTTTTGGACCCTGACCGGCCTTATTTCCATGGTACTGGCATTTATGAATCTTTTACCAATCCCGGCGTTGGATGGCGGGCATGTTGTCTTCCTTATGTATGAAATTGTATCAGGCAGGAAACCATCTGATAAGTTCCTGGAAAATGCGCAAAAGGTAGGGATGGTATTACTTTTGGGGTTAATGGTCTTTGTATTCTTTAATGATATTATACAGGAATTTTTCTAGGAAATAAATATCAATAGCATTTTTATTCGGTGGCTGTTGCTTTATTTCCTGGTTCCTAATTGAAATCAGGTTGTAACTTCTTATGGTACGTGTTTTTCTTTTCGAGAGTAAAAACATTTACCATTCATCTTCCTTTTCTTCCTGGATTTCCTGCTGCATTTTCTTTAATTCTTCCTGTGAAGGCCGGTACAATTCAAATTCTACTCTTCGGTTTAGAGCTTTGTCCTCCTCTGTTTTTTCTTCAACGATTGGCTGTGAACTGCCAAATCCGAATGTCTCTATTCGCGCCGCCGAAATTTTGCCAAAATAAATTATATATTCAGCGATGGCGTTTGCTCTGTCATTTGATAGATCCATATTAAAATCGTAACCTCCATCAGAATCCGTATGGCCTGAAATTTTTAATTTAAATTCAGGATTGTCCAGGAGGAAGTCAGATAACTTATCCAGGTCTGTATACATACTGGTTTTCAGTTCTGCAGAACCATTATCAAATTCTATGGACGCAAATTTCAAGCGACTGGTAATGGATTCTGTAAACATATTAAGTTCCATATCGCCTTCAAGCAGAAATAGTTCTTCCACCCTGAAAAACTCGTCACCCTGGATGATCAGCAAATATTTTTTATTGTTTATTAATTTAAAATCAAATTTTCCCTCGTTGCTCAAATACTGCGGCGCCACCTCGATCCCCGTTTCAAGGTCAATGATAGATACAATTCCCCGCTCAAAAGGATCACCTGTATTCGAATCCAATAAAGAGCCATATAGCCGGGTGGTGGCCAGTGGTTGAGCCTCCATAGGTAACGGGAAAGAATACAGATCGAGATTATTCAGATCATTTTCTATCGATCTGGCATAAAATAGATTCTTGCTTTTTGAATCAATAGTAAAGTAAAATTCGCTTCCTGCTCCATTGACCAATGGTCCAATATTATCAGCCTCCTGCCAAATGCCACCAGTTCTGGACGATTTATAAATATCAAATTCACCGAAATTCAACACATATCCGTTTGAGCTAAAATATAGCATGTGATGAGCTGGATGGATAAAGGGACTTACCTCACTATTTCGACTGTTGATGATCGGGCCGAGATTTTGTGCTGGCATCCAGCTGCCAGATTTATCTTTATAAGTAAAGTATATGTCAGCCATACCAAATCCCCCAATCCTGTCGGAGGAGAAATATAGTGTATCATCATTGTGGCTGAGTGAAGGGTGTGAATCCCAGGCCCTGCTATTGACATTTACACCCAGGTTAGTAGCAGGTCCCCAGGTACTATCTTCCAGCATGGTGGTCATATATAGATCACAGTTCCCGTATGATCCCGGCGCATCACAACGTGCAAAATACATAGTTTTGCCGTCTTTACTTAAGCAAACAGAACCTTCATTATCAGGAGTGTTTAGTTCTTTAATCGGCTTGGCATAATCCCATTGATCATATTCGATCGTGGAATAATAAATATCTTCATTTTGCTTCGTATCCAAACCATACGGAACTATATTTCTTTTTGAAGTAAATACAAGAGTTTTATCATCAATGGCCAGGGACGGACCATAATCAGAATACTCCGAGTTGATAAAATGGCCCATATTGATTTGCCAACCTCGTGGTGGACTGAGGGTGTCCACATTTCTTCGATAATCAATCAACTCGTAGTAATAATCTATCGGGACATATTTTTGCAATTCATTTTTACTGATAGAATCGTAATATATTTCCAGTCGCTCAAGTTCGATGTCATCTCTATGGTGCTTCAAGACAAGTTTATATAAGCGAATTGCATCATCCATATCCCCATATAACTCTGTAAGTTTGGCATATCTCCATAATAGATAGGTATCTTTATATAAATTTTCGATTCCAAACCTGGCAATATAATTCCCTAATTCTTTATATAAATTTTCCCAATCCTTTGCTGATTCTTTTAACTCAATGGATCTGAGCTCTTTTTCATTATAATAATACGGGACCTTGTTTACATTGCGAAATTGAAATATTTCAGCAGTAGTCGTAGGTGTGAATTGCTCATTTTGATCCTTTTTCCTGTTTTTAGACTTCTTTTTCTTTTTCTGACAGATACCTTGCGTGGTGATCAATAAGATCAGTAAACATGTACAGATAAGAAGCCTGCCCAATTTCATCAAGTAAAAAGAAAAAACATTTAGGTTCGGGAATTATTGCGCTAAATATGTCATAAATTTATTTTTTAACCAAATTCACGTGGCCACTATGTTTTTTTGGCATAGGTATTGACCCATTATAATGGTTATAAAATAATCGGAATTATAGTGCCATTATGGCAGGGAAGGCATTTATATGAGCAGAAAAAAGAAACAATTACTCACCTCACTTACTTTTTCCAGATTTAATGATGAAGATTCAGGTGAATTAATCCAATTAATTGCACCGGAGGAGGATGAAGGGATAAGTGGGGATCCTCTACCAGATAAATTACCTATTCTACCAATACGAAATACTGTTTTATTTCCAGGAGTTGTGATCCCTATTACTGTAGGAAGACAAAGATCAATAAGATTAGTTAAAAGTTCTTATAGAGGTGATCGCATTATAGGAGTGGTTGCCCAAAAAAATAATAAAAAGGAAGAGCCTGGGTTTGACGATTTGTATAATGTGGGCACGGTTGCCCGTATCGTGAAAATGCTTGTACTTCCTGATGGAAATACCACTATTATCATTCAGGGCAAGCAGCGGTTCGATATTATAGATCGGGTGAAAGAAGAACCCTATATGTCTGCACGTGTAAAATACCTGGATGATAAGTTTCCTTCAAAAAATAAACGCGAAACCAAGGCCATAATTCAATCCATAAAGGATGCGGCAAATAAGATATTGAAGTTAAACCCTGAAATACCCCAGGAAGCCCAAATTGCCATAGATAACATAGATAGTCCAAGTTTTCTTACTCATTTTTTATCTTCAAATCTGAGCGCAGACGTTGAAGTGAAGCAAAAGCTACTGGAAATCAATAATGGTTCGAAACGAGCAACTTTGTTACTGGAATATATGTTGAAAGACATTCAGGTGTTGGAGTTGAAACAGGAAATTCAGAATAAAGTCCATTCTGATATAGATCAGCAGCAAAGAGATTATTTTCTTAGACAACAAATTAAAATACTTCAGGATGAGCTTGGAAATGAAGGCCCGGATCACGAATTGAATTTGCTGAAGGAAAAAGCAAAGAAGAAAAAATGGGAGCCTGAAGTCCGGGAACATTTCGATAAGGAATGTGATAAAATAATGCGCATGAATCCTGCTGCAGCAGAATATCCCGTTGCCATGAATTATGTCGAATTTTTAATTGATCTCCCCTGGAATGATTTCACACATGATAATTTTGATCTGAAACGAGCGCAAAAAATTCTGGACAGGGATCACTATGGGTTAGAAAAAATAAAAGAAAGAATTATAGAATTTCTGGCAGTAAGGAAACTTAAAAATAATTTGAAGGGGCCAATACTCTGTTTATATGGACCTCCGGGGGTAGGTAAAACAAGCCTTGGTAAATCTGTAGCAAAAGCCTTGAATCGTAAATATGTACGGATGTCTCTTGGAGGAGTTCATGATGAAGCTGAAATACGGGGACATCGTAAAACATATGTTGGTGCCATGCCGGGTAAGATAATTCAGCATATCAAAAAAGTAAAAACAGCAAATCCCGTATTTGTTTTAGATGAAATCGATAAGGTGAGTTCTGATTTTCGTGGTGATCCTTCATCGGCGTTATTGGAAGTACTGGATCCCGAACAAAATAATTCATTTAGCGATAATTACCTGGAATTGGATTATGATTTATCAAATGTACTTTTTATTGCCACAGCAAATACACTTGATACAATTCAGCCGGCTTTGCGGGACAGGATGGAAATTATCGAACTAACAGGCTACACGCTGGAAGAAAAAGTACAGATTGCCAAGAAACATTTAGTACCCAAGCAAAGGGAGGAACACGGACTAAAAGCAAAGGATGTAACAATTACTGATGATGCTATTGTAAAAATCATCGAAAATTATACAAGAGAATCCGGCGTTAGAAACCTGGAGCGATTGATTGGGAAGGTCATTCGGTATGTTGCCAAATCAGTGGCGATGGAAGTTGATTACCAGAAGAGAATAAATGCTGCAAAAGTACGAGAAATTCTGGGCGCTGAACGATTTGATAAGGAATTGTACGAAGATAATAATACATCAGGAGTCGTAACAGGATTGGCCTGGACACAGGTTGGAGGTGAGATATTGTTTATTGAATCCAGCCTAAGCCGGGGGAAGGGAAAGCTTACGCTCTCCGGACAACTTGGAGACGTAATGAAAGAATCTGCAATGGCAGCATTGTCTTATTTAAGATCTAACGCTGACAAATTAGGGTTGGATTACCGGATTTTTGAACAATATGATCTGCATATACATGTGCCGGCAGGAGCTGTACCAAAGGACGGCCCTTCTGCTGGCGTCACGATGCTCACATCTCTTGCTTCAGTTTATACTCAACGTAAGGTCAAAGCAAAACTTGCGATGACCGGCGAGATTACGCTACGTGGAAAAGTTTTACCTGTTGGAGGAATAAAAGAAAAAATTCTTGCAGCCAGAAGAGCAGGCATCAAGGAAATCATTTTATGTGAAAAAAACAAAAAGGATATAGATGAGATCGATAAGAGCTATCTGCAATCACTAAAAATCCATTATGTAGATAATGTTGACCAGGTAATCGGATTGGCATTGTTGAAGGAGAAAGTTGAGAATCCGATGGTATTTAATTTTAGTGATTCGAATAAATTGGTAACTCAAAATTAGGGCATTAACTTATTGAGCATCAGAAGTGGAAATAAAAGGTCTCATTGAAGTAAAATAAAAAGATTTATACATGAAGGAATTTGAAGAACGAAATTTGACACCTCGGCAAATTGTTCAAGAATTAGATAAATATATCATTGGCCAGGATAATGCCAAGAAAAACGTGGCCATTGCCATGCGTAATCGCTGGAGAAGAATGAAGGTGAAGACTGAAATTAAATCAGAAATTATCCCCAATAATATATTGTTGATAGGTACTACAGGGGTTGGTAAAACTGAAATTGCACGTCGAATTGCCAAAATTACTAAAGCACCATTCACAAAAGTTGAGGCATCAAAATTTACAGAAGTCGGTTATGTAGGCAGGGACGTCGAGAGTATGGTTCGAGACCTTGTACAGCAGAGTGTAAATCTTGTAAAAACCTTGAAAAAGGAAACCGTCAAGGAAAAGGCGGAAGAAAATGTAGAAAAAATTATACTGGATGCCTTAATACCTCCGATCTCACCTGCAACGTTTCCTAAAAAATCAACAGAACCAGAAATTGTGGAAATGCCGAAGACAGATGCCGAACTAAATGAAAAAACAAGGGAGCGGTTTCGGGAAAAAATCAGGAAAGGTGAATTGGATGAACGAAAAATAGACATCGACATTAAGCAACCATCCACAGCGGGGGTTGGAATGATTGGTGGAGGAATGATGGATGAATCGTCCATGATCAACCTGCAGGAAATGCTTGGGAACATGTTGCCAAAGAAAAGTAAAAAAAGAAAAGTGACCATAGCTGAAGCACGCAGGATTCTCTTGGAGGAAGAAAGCTCAAAACTCATCGATATGGATGAAGTAAAGGAGGAAGCTATAGAAAGGGCTGAAAACGCTGGAATAATTTTTATCGATGAAATTGATAAAATTGCCGGTTCGGGAAGGAAAGGATCCGGGCCTGATGTAAGTCGTGAAGGGGTACAAAGGGATCTCCTGCCTATCGTGGAAGGTAGTACGGTAAATACCAAATATGGAATTGTCAAGACAGATCATATGCTTTTCATTGCTGCAGGAGCATTTCACATTTCCAAACCCGCAGATCTTATTCCGGAACTTCAGGGGAGATTCCCAATCCGTGTTGAATTGAATAACCTGACCAAAAATGATTTTATCCGGATATTAAAAGAGCCGAAAAATGCACTTACAAAACAATACATGGCTTTGTTTGAAGCTGAAAATGTCGAGATATCGTTTAATGATGATGCCCTTGAATTATTAGCTGAGAAAGCCTTTCAGATCAATGAAGAGGTCGAAAATATTGGTGCTAGAAGACTGCATACCGTTATGAGTCAAATTTTAAACGAATTTTTATTTGACGTACCCGATGTTATTGGTGAAAATGCCAAAATCATCATTACGGCAAAAATGGTTGAAGAAAAACTATCTGATCTTGTAAAAGATAAAGATCTTAGCCAATATATATTATAAATAGAACCTCAACACAAATGATTTCCTTATTTATGCAAATTCTTAACACTTTGATAGCATAAAAGATTTTTAAGGTTGAGTTAATCTGCTAATTTTAACCGAGAATTGATTTATTGAAGAAAAGACTCCTTTGAATAATATAGCCAACAGCAGAAAGATCATTCTTTCAATTTTTTACATCATATCAGTTCTGGCTATATTTTTATTTTCCATTGATTTACTTGTCGGTTCGCTAAGCCAGGTGGGTAAAGCGACAGTTGAGTCAGTTTTAGAAGTAACGGCAAATCCATTTGTAAGTCTATTCATTGGATTGCTGATAACAGCACTAATTCAGAGTAGTTCTACAACAACTTCCATGATTGTGGCTATGGTTGCTTCCGGATCCATTGAAATGCATAGAGCCATACCTATGATCATGGGGGCAAACATAGGCACCACGCTGACGAGTAATATTGTTTCTTTAAATTTTATTACGAAGAAGGAAGAATTCCAAAGAGCTTTTTCTACTGCAACGATGCATGATCATTTCAATATTTTAGTGACCATGGTTTTATTTCCGCTTCAATATAAATATGATTTTCTTGGTATAATTTCGGAAAAGATTACTGGGTTCTTAACTGACAATACAAATTCCGTAAATGAAGTGTTATATGCTGGAACATACCACGGGAATTTAAAAATAAGTGAATTCGTATTGGACACCATTGGCAATCCTGTAATCGTACTAGCCATGGCGTTAGGTTTATTGTTTGGCTCAATTAAACTTTTAACAAGCGTTATTTATAAAATTTTTAAAGGTACAACAAGATTGAAATTTGAAAAAATGGTATTCAACAATCCCTGGAAATCCTTTGGATGGGGTCTTGGTCTTACGGCAACTTTACAATCCAGTTCCATGACTACTTCTGTAGTGGTTCCACTAGTAGCTGCTGGTAAAATAAAGTTTAGGGATGTGTACCCGTTTATTGTTGGAGCAAATATAGGAACTACCATAACTGCCTTGCTTGCGGCATTATTTAAAACACCCGAAGCTATCAGTATTGCGGTTGCACACTTCATGTTCAATTTAATTGGGGGTATCATTTTTTTATTGATACCAATACTTAATCGATTACCTCTTGTTCTTGCTGATATTTTAGGAGAGCTTTGCTTTAAACATAGAATTATTAGTGTGATTTATATAATCATTACCTTTTTTCTACTTCCTTTTGCATTTATCTATATGACAAAATAGATTTCATTGTTCTCAAAAAGTGTTATTTTTGATCTTATTATTAATATTGACTTAATTGAAAGACAAACATAAAGGCTTTGATATGTTGAATTTGGACAGGTTGGTTAACAATCTTTCAAAATTCATGGAATTGAAAATGGAGATATACGAGCTGAAGATAAAAGAACAGCTGGTTGGTATTATTTCAAGTTTTGCGACATTAGCTTTAATTATATCATTTGGCTTGTATATGTTATTCTTTTGCAGCCTTGCCTTGGGATTTTATCTAAATAATATTTTTGATAGTACCTTCATTGGATTTATTTTAGTTGGAATAATTTACCTGCTGATTTGCATTATTCTAATCATATTTAAAGATAAAATTATAACAAATCATCTATTTCAGGCTTTTTTTAGTGATACAATAACACGCCAAGAAAATGAACAAGATAGCCAGGAACAAGAGTAGAATAAAACAAAAAATTGAATCATTAGAGCAAGAGTCACAACTTATTCGGGAGGAATTGGAAGGTGAATTAGTGGATGCAAAAGAAAGAGTATTAGATATTGGAAAGATCGCTTTGGGTATTGGTGGAGGGCTGATTTTTTCAGCTATCATCTTAAGATCCTTCATTGGGAAAAGTGAAAAAAATGAAAAACCAATTGTGAAATATGGGTCAGTAAGAGTTTATCATCGATTTCGCGATCAATTGATCCATGAACTATCAACACAGGCTACTGGATTTATATTAGGTATTGTTAAGGATCGGTTGAAATCATATAGCAGTAAAAATAAAAATGCAGAAAACGATGATGTTGACATCACTGGTTGAGAAGAAGAGTAAAAACTTAAAATCGCTTTCTGTACTAGTTGATCCAGACAAAATTCAAAACGAAGAATCATTAAAGGAGTTAGTCCATATCTGCACTAAATCAAATATTGATTATATATTTATTGGAGGCAGTTTGTTGGTAAGTGATTCATTAAGTGAAACAGTCGCCTACATTAAAGAAAATTCTGAGATTCCAGTAGTATTATTTCCTGGCAGTAATTTACATATTGATAAATCAGCTGATGCAATTCTTTTTCTTTCTTTGATCTCTGGCAGGAACCCCGACTTGTTGATTGGTCAGCATGTTGTTGCTGCACCAATTCTGAAGAATTCTGATTTAGAAATATTATCCACAGGATACATATTAATAGGAAATGATACATCCAGTACCGTTGCCTATATAAGTCAGACAACACCCATTCCACTCAATAAATCAGAAATAGCCGTATGTACAGCCATGGCAGGTGAAATGCTTGGCATGAAGCTTATTTACCTTGATGCTGGGAGTGGAGCACCAGAAGAAGTTCCCTCTGCATTGATTTCATACGTAAAACAGTCTATTTCTATTCCTTTAATTGTAGGAGGTGGAATTAATACACTAAAAAAGGCTGAAAAAGCCTATCTAGCTGGAGCAGATCTGATTGTTCTGGGAACGGCAGTAGAAGAAAACATAAGTTTCCTATCGGAAGTTGCAATATTGAGGGATAGGATGAATGCTACACATTCATAAGTGATTCTCTGCGTCTCATCTTACCTGCAGGTATCCCAAACATCATTTTGAATCTTCTGCAAAAATAGGCCGTATCTTTATATCCTACGTCAGTACCGATTTCACGTATACTTTTCTTTGTTGTCCTGAGCAGGCTGACAGCTCTTTCCATGCGCTGATATTCTATGTAGTCCTGTGGATTAATACCAGTTAACATTTTAAAGTACTGGCCGACATAATCCTCAGATACATTTGCGACTGATGCAAGTTTTTTATTTGAAAGATCACCTTCCAGATTTTCCTTGATATAACCAAAGATATCGATGAGTCTCGGATCCTTAAAATAGGTGCTATTGGTAGCAAGTTGCTCAACAAATAATTGGTTTTTTATGACATACCTGATTATTTCCACGACAAGATGGTCGGTCACCAGTTTAATTATTCGCTCATGACCGGCAAGTGTAGATTTGGACTCTTCAATAATTGTGGCAACAGATGAATTTATGGTTTTATGATTGCGAATTACAAAAGGAGGTATGTCCAGCGAGGCGAAAAAATTAACGGAGTCAAATACTTTAGCGTCAAAATTAACGTAAGTAAAGCTTTCGACATCAAGATCTGAGATATTTTCAGTTAGAATACTTTTAAAATAATTTTCTTTTCTGGAAATAAAATCGTCATTAGATAAACTTATTGCATTGCCTGAGCCAAAAGTCACTGATACATTTTTGCCGCCAGGAATAAACAGAATGTCTCCCTTTTTAACAAGCTCTTTTTCTTTACCAAACTTAATTTCACCATTGTTCATTCGTATTACGGTATTCTCAACATCGTAATAATTTTCAATGGTAATAGGTTGAGTAATACGAATATTATTAGCCTTTTTAAAATGTACATTTAATGACTCAATAATTTTGTTATAATCTTCCATCTAAGAATTGTGCAATTAAATTAAAATTATGATTTACCTGATCATTTCAGCATTTTATCAAAAATCGATAATATGAAGCTCAATATCAAGGAATTTATAGAAAAAGTACAATAATATTGAGTTAAAACACTAAAACTTAAAAAATTACAATATCATGGATTATTTCAAATTCATCATTTTATTTCAAATATCCTCTGAATTTTCAATAATTGTACATATCCAAGAGATTCTTTGTGTCAAATAAATGAGATAAAAAAGACCCATAATTATCTTATGAGTCTTGTCTATGAATATTTTAATTGATCTAATCTCGATTCCCAAGGAATATTGAAACGTAATATAATAGGGTAACTAAAGAACCTAGTGCCGCGACTACATAGGTGAGCGCTGCCCACTTCAAGGCATCCTTGGCCATATACTGTTCCTGGGATGTTGTTATTCCTCTGGAATCTATCCATTGTAGGGCTCTCTTGCTAGCGTCGAATTCCACAGGTAAAGTGATTATCGAAAATAAGGTTAGTACTGTATAAACGCCAATTATAGTAAGTAATATCAAGTCAGTAGGGAAGGTTTGAAATAGAAATGCTCCACCAAAAATACTTGCTAGTACAATAATATTTAGAATTTTAGCACTGGCGTTTTGCAGCGGGACCAAAGCGGTTCTCATTTCCAGGAAACGATATGCTGTAGCATGTTGTACTGCATGACCGCATTCGTGGGCTGCTACTGCAGCTGAGGCTGCATTACGACCGTAATATACAGGTTCACTTAGATTTACAGTTCTTTTTGCCGGATTGTAGTGATCCGTAAGTGCCCCTTCATGACATACCACCTGAACATCAGATATCCTGTTATCAGCAAGCATTCGCTCTGCTACTTCTTTTCCACTAAGATTTGATGAAAGCGGAGTTTTTGAATATTTTTTAAATTTCCCCTTTAATCTTGAGCTTACTGCAAAACTCAGGATCATAAAAAACACAGCAATAATTATTATTTCCATTTTTCTCTATTTTAAATTCATTATTTTGTTAATAACACTGGTGGTGGAAAGTCCTTGAGTCAATTCTATTGTTTCCACTTTTCCACCATTTTGCAATACGATATCTGCTCCAACAATGTTACTTATATCGTAATCTTTCCCTTTCACTAAAATATCAGGTTTGAGCGACTTGATTAATTCGATTGGAGTATCCTCATTAAACAATACGACAGCATCGACAAAAGCCAGTGCAGCTAACACTCTTGATCGGGACACTTCGTCTACAATTGGCCTGTTTTTACCTTTAATTCGCCTTACGGAATCGTCTGTATTTAATCCAACTATCAGATGATCTCCTTTTTGTTTTGCTTTTTCCAAATAATCAACGTGTCCGGCATGAATGATATCGAAACAACCATTTGAAAAAACAACTTTCTCTCCATTAGATTTCCAAACAGATACTTTTTTTATTGCTTCATCGAAAGTCAGTAATTTATTTGCTGTAGACATAACCTGCATTTGGTCTCAAAAATACACTTATAACAAAACTAATTCCGCCAAAAAACATGATGGTTAAAAACTGTGTAGTATGAGCAATCAGTGCAAAAACCTTTCCATCATCAGCAGAGATTCCATAAAGCACCAAAACACTGCTAACTAAAATATGGAAAACGCCAATCCCTCCCTGCACAGGAGCCGACATTCCCAAGCCGCTCATGATCAATAACGTAAGGCCTGCAAGCCAAGTGAGATTAGATGTAGGTGGATAGGCATAAAACACGACAATGAGCATCATGTAATACAAAATCCAGATAATGGCTGTTGATACCCAGAAACCTGTTTGGTTTTTAATTTTTCTTATCGAAAGAAATCCATCAAGGAGTTCCTTAATAAATTGGCGAATTTTCAAATAAACCGGATTCCTGTGGAATTTTTTACGGAATGCTTTGAATAGGTAATATAAAATAAAACCACTAATAATAATTATACCAGCACCTAAAAAAACTAATTGGTACAACGATCTTGAATCGGAGAATTTATCCTGGAAATTTTCAAGGATAAATTTGTTTAACTTGTCAAATTCAACAATAAATGTGATCGAAGCCAAGGTAAGTAATGTTAAAAGGTCAAAGGCTCTTTCAGCAACAACACTACCAAAAGCAGAAGTCATAGATACATTATCATTTTTTTTTAAGATACCGCATCGGGTAACTTCCCCAAGCCTGGGGACTAAATTATTGGCAAAATATCCAACCATTACAGCTATAAATGTTCGGCTCGTTTTTAATTGATACCCAAGAGGTTCGAGTAAAATGTTCCACCTATATGCGCGCAGATAATGACTTAACAGGGCCAATGATATAGATAGCAATATCCAGTAATAATTAACGTCTGCAAATTGTTTGAGGAGGCTTTCGAATGATAAATCACGGTAAACAAACCATAACAGAAAGGCTGCGATTCCCAGGGTTATTGAATATTTCAGGATATCGATGGCAATTTTACGCGTTTTCCTAGCCAATTACTTTATTATTTTTATCAGGGAATATGATGGTAGGTTTGTGATTTTTTGCTTCTTCAAAATCCATGGAAGCATATGAAATGATGATGATGATATCTCCAACTTGAGCTTTTCTTGCGGCAGGTCCATTAAGGCATACATCTCCACTTCCCCTTTCTCCTGTAATAACATATGTTTCCAATCGCGCTCCATTACTAATATTTACTATCTGCACCTTCTCATTTTCAATTATATTTGCAGCTTCCATTAAATCCTCATCAATGGTAATGCTTCCTACATAATGAAGTTCAGCTTGTGTGATTTTAACCCGATGGATTTTTGATTTAACTACCTCAATAAACATTTCTTATCAAATTCCGGCGCAAAGTTATATTAATTTAATGATATATTATCGATTAATCTGACTTTTCCCAAATAACCAGCAATACACAATGAAACAGCTTCATTATCCTTGATTTCTTTTATTTTTTTCAGATTTGAAGTTTTCACAATCTCAAAATATTCCAGTTTAATGTTACTATCATTTGTAAAGAAATCAGTAATATAATTTTCTACAGAAATAACGCTTTCACCTTGAATTAGTTTTGTTTTGGCAATATTTAATGCTTTAAAAAGATCAGTCGCTTGCGATCTTTCTGTTTTGGTCAACAACTTGTTTCTTGAAGATAGAGCCAATCCATCTGGTGCCCTAACCGTTTCAACTGGAACAATCTTAATATCGAATAATAACTCATTGACAAGACTCCTTATTATGATTAATTGTTGTAAATCCTTTGTGCCGAAGTAGGCTCTGTTTGGCTCGGTAAGGTTAAATAATTTTGTCACTATTAATCCAACTCCCTTAAAGTGGCCTGGTCGATACTTACCTTCCATAATTTCTTCCAGGTATCCAAAATTCATAGTTAGCGTGTACTCTTTGTCATACATCGCTTGAACTGAAGGAATAAAAACTGCGGCACATCCACTTGATTTCAATTTTGAAATATCTTGTGCTGTCTCCCTTGGATAGTTTTCCAGATCACTTGGATTATTGAATTGCGTTGGATTTACAAAAATACTGCAAATTGTAATATCATTTTGTTGAACAGAAGCTTTAACAAGTTGAAGATGACCTTCATGGAAAGCGCCCATAGTTGGTACAAATCCTATAGATTTTTTTTGAAGTTTTATTTGTCTGATGAACTGACGGAGACCCTGAATTTCGGCAAAGATTTCCATAGCGGATAATCACAAAAAGGCTGCAAATGTACAAGTTCTTTTTTAATATCTATGGAGATGTTCGAAAAAATTCGTACTTTTGTGATCAATTTTGAATAAAAAATAAGCTAGCAAAGTTATGTCAAAGTTCCGTATTCTTTATGTTGCAAGTGAAATCAATCCTTTTCTTCAAACCTCAGAAGTTGCTGAATTAGTAAGGAAACTACCCCAGGCCATGCAGGAAAGAGGCATGGAAATCAGAATTTTAGTACCAAGGTTCGGGCTAATCAATGAGCGAAGAAATAGATTACATGAAGTTGTGAGACTTTCTGGTATCAATATTTCAGTAGGAGAGGAAGAAAAACCTCTTATTATCAAGGTCGCTTCAATTCCGAATGCAAAATTGCAGGTTTATTTTATTGATAATGAAGATTATTTTCATAGAAAAAGTGTATTCCATGACAAGGAAAATAATTTCTATGAAGACAATGACGAGAGAGCAATATTTTTCTGTAAGGGAGTATTGGAAACAGTTAAAAAACTTGGCTGGGCTCCAGATATTGTACATTGCAATGATTGGATGACTAGTTTGATTCCAATGTATCTAAAAACAACGTATAAAAATGATCCAATATTCCAGAATGCCAAGTCTGTATTTACGGTATATGATACACCATTTGATCATAAATTTGGCGTTGATTTATTAAAGAAAGTAAAAATGATGGATATCGAAGATGAGATGCTTAGTCCATTGGGATCAACCGATTATGAAGGATTTATAAAACTTGGCATTGAATACTCAGATGCAACAATTAAATCTGAAAATGAGTTTAAGAATGGATTGAATGCCGTATTTGCATCATTGGAAAAGAAAGAAGAAGTATTAATCGATACGATTGAAAAAGACGATAATTGCGAAGAGTCATACTATAACCTATATAATGACCTTGTGGGATAGGAAATTAGGGCTAATCCTCCTTGGATTAGCCTTTTTTACTTTTGCGTGTGAGGAACCTGGGGAGATCGGCCTTGAACTTAATCCGGAGAATGGTGTATTTGTTGCTAAATTCAATGAAATTTCAATTCCCAGTTCTGTAATCTTATATGAAGATATTCTGTCAGATAATTCGACCAGAATTGATAATTTCACTCAAAATCGCACCGGTGACGGCAGGTTGTTAACCGGCAGTATTACCAATGGGAATTTTGGAAAATTTCAGTCAAAGGCGTTCTCAAGTATGTATTTGGGTTCTTCAGGCTTTACTCCCAATGCTGATTTTATATTTGACAGTTTAGTACTGAGAGTAAAAGTTGATTATTTGTATGGTGAATCTATCCTTGGCAATAAAAGAATCTATGTACATGAATTAGCTGAGGAGATAAAAATTGATTCACTTTACCTGACCAGTAATTCTACTCCATATCTGGAGGCCCCTCTTGGTGAATTTAATTTTGATGTTTCATCTTTTGATACAATACGGGTAGACACTGTATTTTCCGCCAGGCTTTCAGATGAATTAGGCATGCGTTTTCTGGATGAAGCTAAAAGCGATACCATGACCTTTAACAATAATAATAATTTCAGGAATTTTTTTAATGGAATTGCTTTTGTATCAGACGAAGCAAATGACATGGTATTTGGGATTCATGTTGAGAATCCCTTGACATATATGCGATTGTACATCCATGACACACAAGATACTACATATTTTGATCTAATACCTCAAGGGTTGGATACAACAGGACAAAATATTACACGATATTATAATAATATATTACTCGATAGATCCGGGACACCATTGGCCGGAATTCCTGATTATCATATAGATTACGATACTGACAACGATCTGACCTATATACAGGCAAGTGCCGGGATTTTTACTAAATTGAATATTGGAGTTTATATGAATTTTCTGGATACTATTGAAAATCTTGTAATTAACCGTGCTGAATTGGAAATCCAGGTGGAGCCATATAATAATCATATTTCTCCTTCTAATCCACTTGATTTATACGTTTCTGGAGCGAATAATAAATTTGTAGCAAAAACTGATACACTCACAAATAAGTTAACCTATTCAACAATTGGGCGTCTGGAGTTTACCAAAGATGAAAATGAAAATAAGGGAGTGTTTCTTGGTAATATTACGGATTATATTCAAGGGTTATCCAGTGGAAATTCAACAGACACCCTATTGCTCATTGGTCAGGCAAGTTTGTGGAATTCAATATTAAGTGTCAATCAAACAGTTATTCCAAAAGATAAATGCACGCTTAAAATATATTATTCTACCTTGCAATAATTTTTAACCAAAACTACCATGCCATGTGTGGAATTGTTGCTTACCTGGGCGAGAGAAATGCCTATGAAATCATATTAAAGGGATTAAAAAGATTAGAATATCGCGGATACGATAGTGCCGGGATTGCAATCACAAATAATGATAAGATAAAGCTGTACAAAAAGCAGGGAAAGGTGGCCGACCTTGAGATTTTTACAAATGGGAAGGATATTTCAGGTGGTACAGGGATAGGGCATACGAGATGGGCTACACACGGTGAACCTACTGATAATAATGCCCACCCACATTTATCATCTGATGGATCTCTTGGAATCATTCACAATGGAATAATTGAGAATTATAGTTCCCTGAAACAAGAATTAGTTAATAAGGGGCATGTATTTCTTAGTGAAACGGATTCAGAAGTTGTTATTCATTTTATTGAGGATATACGAAGAAACAATAATTGCGCACTGGATGAAGCTGTTAGATTGGCATTGACGAAAATTGTCGGGGCATATGCCATAGTAATCGTTGATCAAAACGATCCAAATCTACTCATTGCGGCTAGAAAAGGTAGCCCACTTGTTATTGGAGTTGGAAAGGGTGAGTATTTCTTAGCATCAGATGCAACGCCTATTATTGAGTACACAAATGAAGTAGTCTACCTTAATGACTATGAAATTGCTGTATTGAGGAAGGAAGAAATGATTATTAAGAATATTGAAGATGTACAGACTAATCCGTATATACAAACCATTGACATGGAATTGGACGCCATTGAAAAGGGTGGATTTAAACATTTCATGTTAAAAGAAATATATGAACAACCAAAATCAATTGGTGATGCTATGAGGGGGCGCTTAAATGCAGCAAAAGGTCATTTAGCCTTGGGTGGAATTCGGGATTATTTGAACAGGTTGGTAAGTGCGGACCGAATAATCATATTAGCTTGTGGTACTTCATGGCATGCCGGGTTGGTAGCTGAGTATTTTTTTGAAGATTGGTGCAGAATACCCGTTGAAGTGGAATATGCTTCAGAATTTAGATATCGAAATCCTGTAATAAGAGAAGGAGATGTAATTATTGCCATTTCTCAATCTGGTGAAACAGCAGATACACTGGCTGCAATAGAACTGGCCAAATCAAAAGGTGCAATTATTTTTGGTGTAGTAAATGCTGTGGGTTCTTCAATTCCTCGTGCCACACATGTGGGAGCTTATATCCATGCCGGACCGGAAATCGGAGTGGCAAGTACAAAGGCTTTTACCTCACAGGTAACGGTATTATCGATGATCGCAATGATCGTAGCATATAAAAAAGGTACAATAGCGGAAACTAAATACCATGAATTGCTTGCAGAGCTTGAGACAATTCCAAATAAGGTTGATATCGCGTTGAAACTTGATGAAAAAACACAGGATATTGCCAATAGATTTAAAAATGCCAGAAATTTTCTTTACCTGGGGAGAGGGAACAATTTCCCGGTAGCTCTTGAAGGTGCATTGAAGTTAAAAGAGATATCCTATATCCATGCTGAGGGCTATCCTGCTGCTGAAATGAAACATGGACCGATTGCACTAATCGATGAAGAAATGCCTGTTGTTTTTATTGCCACCAGGGATAGTTCCTATGATAAGATCATATCTAATATTCAGGAAGTAAAGGCTAGAAAAGGAAACGTTATAGCAATTGTTACCGAAGGGGATGTGTTAATTCCTCAACTTGCTGATTACATATTGGAAGTACCTGTCACTCATGATGCATTGATGCCATTAGTCTCAGTAATTCCATTGCAGTTATTGTCGTATTATATTGCGGATTTACGAGGTTGCGATGTAGATCAACCCAGGAACCTGGCAAAATCAGTCACTGTAGAATAGTACTAAATGAGGCTTGGTTTTTCTTTGGATTCGTCCTCATAAGCTTCACTTTCTCTTTTCAATTCTTCATCAAGAATTGTTTCAAATTTAGTTTTTGGTTCATTATTTTGAGTTTCATGCTCTTCGAGGAAGTAATCGTTAATCATCTTTCGGATTTCCTGGATGGACATATTGTGATGAATCTTACCAGCACGTACGATTGACATTTGGCCAGTTTCTTCCGAGACAACCAAAACAAGTGTATCCGTAGTTTCACTCATCCCTATTGCTGCTCTGTGTCTGAGCCCAAATTGTGCAGGAAGATTTTCCAGATCACTTACAGGGAGTATGCACCTAGCTGCAGAAATTTTTCCTTTATAAATGATAACTGCGCCATCGTGTAATGGGCTATTTTTATTGAAAATAGAAAGTAAAAGTCTTTTTGAAATCACTCCGTCTATACGGTCTCCTGAATCGACATAAAATTTGAGTTCTGATTCTTTGGAAAAAACAATTAATGCACCTGTATATGATCCGCCTAAGGTCTTTGCCGCATCAATAATTGGATTCACATCAAATTGATCACTATCCCCATTCTTTTTCCATGGAAGGTTCTTTAAAAATGTTTCTCGATTGAATGTTGTGGTTTTGCCAATGATGAGTAAAAACTTCCTTATTTCCGGACTAAAAAGAATGATTAATGCCAATACTCCAACACCCATAAACTGACCCAGAATAGCAGAAAGTAATTCCATTTCCGCGGCATTTACCATTAAATAGGTTAGATATAGAAATAAGAAGCCAAGAAAGACTTTTGAGGCAATACTCCCTTTCATCAGTTTATAAACCTGATACAAGAGTAGAGTTACAGCGATAATATCGATAATATCTACCCAGCTTATTTCAAGAAAACCGATGTTAAACAGTAGTATCAATTTTTACTAGGTTAATCAGGTCAACAGCTTCTTTTGCTTCTTTCACATCGTGTGCTCTTAGAATATTTGCACCTTTTAACAATGAAATAGCATGTAATGCAGTAGTCCCGTTCAATGCCTTTTCAGGGCTGGTTTCAAGTACTTTATAGATCATGGATTTTCTTGAAATTCCCACTAAAAGAGGTGCATTTAACATGTGCAAACACTTCAAATGTCTTAACAAAACATAATTTTGAAGAGTTGTTTTTGAAAATCCAAAGCCTACATCAATAATAACATCTTTTATGCCAAAATGTGTTAATTCTTTTAGTTTTTTGCTAAAATAATTAACAATTTCAATCAAAATATTATTGTAATTCACATTATATGCCATATTTTGAGGCGTGCCTACCATATGCATCAAAATATAGGGGACATTATATTCTGAGATCAGTTGGAACATTTTTTTATCTAGATTTCCTCCTGATATATCATTGATCATTCCTGCACCTGAGTCAATCGACTTTCTTGCCACATTTGCTCTAAACGTATCAACGGAAATGGGGATATCTCCAGAAACATTTTTTATTGATTTGATTCCTTTTAATACTTGTTCTGTTTCTTCTTCTTCGTTAATATCTTTAGCCCCGGGGCGTGAAGAGTACCCCCCCACATCTATGATATCAACTCCCTCAGAAATCATTTTTTCTACATGAATTGATATTTCTTTTTCCGTAAGAAATTTTCCTCCATCATAAAAAGAATCTGATGTCACATTGAGTATCCCCATTATTTTTGGAGATGACAGGTCGATTAGATTTCCATTTATATTGAGTGTATTTTTTGAATAAAATACTTTATCTTTCGACGCCAATTAATTAATAATTTTTTAACGATTCATCAAGAAAAAGGACATTTTGGCTAGCAAAACAATAAGCGAATATAAAGAAGTTATAAGGGCTTGCAAAGAAGTATTTGAGAAGAAAACACGGGACTATGGTACTGCATGGAGAATCCTAAGACTTCCGTCAATTACAGATCAGATCATGATCAAAGCACAGCGCATTAGATCGATTCAGGAGAAGGGATTCCAGAAAGTTAAGGAGGATATTTCAAATGAGTTTTTAGGTATAGTGAATTATTGTATCATGGCAATTATGCAAATGGAATTGCCACCAGATACTTCATTGGAAATGAAGTTTGAAGAGATAGAGCCGTTATATGACAAAACGGTGCAGGATACAATAGCTCTTCATGAAAATAAGAACCATGATTATGATGAAGCATGGCGGGAGATGAGAGTGAGTTCTATGACCGATATAATCCTTATGAAAATCCTGAGAGTTAAACAGATTGAGGATAATAGGGGGAAAACCTTGATCTCCGAGGGGATTAAAGCTAATTATCAGGATATGATGAATTATGCTGTTTTTTGTTTGATAAAGTTGAAAGAAGGAAAATGAAGAATTTAGATAAGGTTGTCCGGTGGTTTGTTGGAATACTATTTATTTTTTCAGGGCTGGTGAAATTGAATGATCCAATGGGCACTGGCATTAAAATGGAAGAATATTTTGAAGTATTTTCAACCGATATTTCATCACTATTCCATTACCTGGTCCCATTTTCACTTTCCGTCGGATTGTTTGTAGTGATACTTGAAATATTATTGGGTATTGCAGTTTTAATAAACTATCGAATGAACCTTACAACCTGGATACTCTTACTATTAATCATCTTTTTTACATTCCTGACTTTTTATTCGGCAGCATTTAATAAGGTAACGGATTGTGGATGTTTTGGTGATGCGATACCTCTTAATCCATGGCAATCATTCATGAAAGATATTCTATTATTGATATTAACTGTTTTTCTTTTTATAAGAAGGAAAAACTATCAATCTGTATTCAGTTCAAAAATCGGGAATTCCATTTTAGGTGTTGTATTTATCTTTAGCATTGCTATTGCATATTATGCCATAGAACACTTGCCTATTATTGACTTTAGGCCGTATAAAATTGGAGCAGACCTTAAAGCATCCATGCAACCCTCTGAAGAGTTTCGATATAAATATATTATGGAACGAGATGGAGAGAATTATGAATTTGAATATTATCCGACAGATACCAGTTATAAGTTTGTGGAGATGATACTTTTAAATCCGGAAGCTGAACCCAAAATTACTGATTATAATATCTGGAATGAGGATGGTGACTTTACAGAAGAAACTTTCAATGGTGCCAAGCTTTTAATTGTTTTTAGCGATGTAAATAAATCGAGGTATAAAAAAATTGAGGAAATAAAAAGACTTACAGAAGATATAAAGAATAATGTGGAAAGTTGGGTTGTTACTGCGAATAATGAATCGACTTATGAAAATTTCCGTCACGAATATCAAATTCCTTTGCCATATTTTTATGCAGACGGTACAGTAATAAAAGCTATGATACGAGCGAATCCCGGCTTGATTCTTATGCGTAATGGAATTGTTCTGGGTAAATGGCATAATAATGATATTCCAACTAAAGAGGATATAATTGAACTGATCAATTAAATTTCCATGTTGCGGTTTTTTATAAAAAGATTCTTTTATGGCGTATTGGTTTTGTTTGGAGTAATCATAGTTGTATTTCTATTATTTCATGCATTGCCTGGAGATCCCGTTTCCTTAATTGCCGGGCAGAGAAGTGATATTGCTACCAGACAATCGATTACCAAAGAACTCGGGCTGGACCAACCATTACATATTCAGTTTTTACATTATGTAAATGACCTATCTGTTATTTCAATTCATTTTAAGGATATCCAGAACCAGGAAAAATATTCATATATAGAGCTTTTGGAATTGGGGAATCACGTCATTGTCGTAAAATGGCCCTATCTGCGAAGATCGTTTCAGACTAATAAAAAAGTCACGGATATTATTTATGATAACTTTGATGATACACTTTGGTTGGCATTTTCAGCAATGTTCATAGCCAGCGTTTTTGGTATTGCAATAGGGATTATTGCGGCATTAAATCAGAATACATTCGTGGACCACCTTTTCATTTCTATATCAGTATTTGGGATTTCGATCCCCTCCTTTGTATCTGCGATAATAATCGCCATGATTTTTGGCTACTATTTAAGTGATTACACGGGACTTAATCTTACCGGACAATTATGGGTAAACCATCCAATCAGAGGACGAGAACTTCAGCTTCACAACCTGATACTACCAGCTGTAACACTTGGCATCAGACCGTTAGCGATAATTGTTCAGTTGACCAGGAGTTCTATGCTGGAAGTGCTTTCGATGGACTATATTCGCACAGCATATGCCAAAGGATTAAGTAAATACCAGGTTGTTTTGAAGCATGCGTTAAAAAATGGCATGAATCCAGTTATTACTGCAGTTTCAGGATGGTTGGCCTCTCTTATGGCAGGAGCATTTTTTGTCGAGTATATATTTGACTGGAAAGGACTGGGATTTACTACGATAAAAGCTGTACAAAGTCTGGATTTTCCAGTGGTTATGGGGGTCACTCTTTTTGTTGCCGTCATTTTCGTTACCATTAATGTTTTTGTTGACTTGTTGTACGCAGCAATTGATCCGAGAGTTAGGCTTTCATAATCTGGTTCTTAATTATTAACATCATCAATGAAAGATAAAAAGTATTTTTTAGTTGGGATGCCTGCTACAGGAAAATCCACCATCGGAAGGTTAATCGCCAGGCAATTAGGTTTAAAATTTATTGATTTGGATGATGTGATTGTCGGGCACGAAGGCAAGGAAATAAATGATATATTTAAGGACAAAGGGGAAGAGTATTTCAGGAAAGCAGAAAGACATCATTTAAAGGAGATTATAAATAGGCAAAATGGATTTATTCTGGCAACCGGAGGTGGCGCACCATGTTTTTATGACAACATGGATTTGATGAACCAAAATGGAGTGACGATATTTCTTAATGTTCCGGTGGAAGATTTATTTCATAAATTGGTAATTAAAGGGACGCAAAAGAGACCTTTACTTAAGGATCTTTCACAAAATGAACTGCTTGCAGAGATAACAACAAAATTCAATGATAGAAAGAAGTATTATGAACAGTCAAAAATCAACCTTATTCAAAATCTGAAAAATATCACCGAACGTGTCAATGAGGTCATTTATGCCATGAAATCATTAGAAGAATAATCCAACTGTTAAGGCGAAATTCAGGTTTTTATTTTCAATATCAGTAAAACTGGTTTGAAAAATGGGATTATTATCTGGATTATCAAGATGATATGGAGCATATGTACTATTGAATTGCTTATAAGATCCGGCAAGATCTACAAAAAACTTACTTGATCGAAATCCCATTCCAGCTGAGAAAGTCTGAATATTTTGGTCAATTTCCTCTTCTTTATAAGGGCTTGGTTGATAATTGTATCCTGCTCTAAGACGAAAGTTTTTTACTCTCAATTCAGCACCTACCCGATATTTGAGTACAGATTTATACAAATCTTTAATGGCGATGTTGTCACCTTCAAGTGATCCTTGGTCTGCTTTTAGTTTCATAGTGGAGTAATCTACATATTCAATATCCGCTGAAATAAAACCATTTTTGTTTAGGAAAAATGTAGCACCGGCATTTACATGCATTGGAGTGGTAAGTGTATAATCAAATACATTTTCCTCAATATATTCCTCGTTTGATATCGTGTTATCATCCTCATAAAAAGTAGTGAAGTCAGCATCAGGATTTACAATTATGTCATAGTAAGCGTCAAAGTAATCTCCATAGTTAGTCATATTGAAGTTATTGTAATTAGCGACTGTCGAATAATAATATCTTTCACTAATGGATAGATAGGTTGGAGTAATCAGTGATAATCCGATTGTTACTTGATTAATAGGTCTGGCAATTACACCGAATGTGCCATTCACGCCAATTCCTTCAGTGAGCAAATCCTCAGTTAATTCTGAATTTGGCAAGATATCGACCTCTATCATAGGATATAATTCCGTGAACTGCTTAACTACATTATATCTCAAGGATTGAATTCCCAAAGTAGCTCCGAAATACAGAAAATCTCCATAGTTGCCTCCATAACTGAAATTCCATTGGTTTTGGCTTCCTGATGTGCTTATTATTTCAGACTGATTGGTAGGAAAATCATTATCAGGATATTCACTAAAAAAAGTCCGTTCATAAAAAGGCAAATAAGTTGTATCACTACCTTCAGCATACGCATCAAGAAACTCACTTATTAAATACGTATAAAATGCACCATAGGTCACTCCTTCCAGTTCATTTGCATCGACATTTTGAATATTTGCATCTTGAACGTAGAAATCAAGAATATCATTGTTTGGATTTAATCCGGAATATTGGATCTCACTGTTGAATTCATTGATTTTTGAAAAAGTGATGGCAAATGATCCACCTCTCCATTTGCCAGGGATGATATCATCTTTTGATTTATTAAATATTACTCCGAGGTTATCTATATTAAATTTACCTAAAGAGGAACTGGTTTCAGTTGAAATATAATCGCTGTTGGCAGTGTACTGGTTATATGATGGTGTTATGCTCAATTCTGATCGATTGTAAAATCCCAAACCAGCTGGATTGGAGAGAGCGGAACTCGGATCCCCACCTAAACTAATTTGAGTATTTCCCAATCCTTGTATTCTCGCACTACCAGCATAATTGTAGCTGCTGAACATTAATGCTTGTTCATGATAGCTCATTGCACCCGGTACGTATTGGCTAAAACCAGAACTAAAAGTCAATACAAATCCTGCACTTAATAAAAGTGAAAAAAGAGTTTTCATGATGATATCCTTGAAAAATCTACGTTCTAACTCAGGTTGCTTTTTTATTGTCGACCACCACTTCTTGAAGAACCAGAGGATCTTGATCCGGAGCTTGAGCTCGAACTGCTACTTCCGGAGGAAAAGCTTGAAGACCTTGATCCACTACTTCCGGAGGAATAACTGCTGCTTCCGGAATATCCAGAGCTTCTACTCGGTGTTGAAAAGGAGCTGGAGGAGGTTCTGCCTCTTGATCCGCTATTACCCGAATAGGAGTTACTTCTGTAGCTATTACTGTTTCCAGAAGAAGAATACCCACTCACCCTGGAAGGTTTATTATTATTTATAGAAGAAGTACTAAATCTGGATGATGTGCTGGAACTTCTGCTGTAAGAATTTCTAGCATTAGTACTTGTTGATATTCTTTCTGATGAAGAAGTGCTCCTTCTTGTCCTGGAGTAGTATTCATTCTGAATATTTGAATAATCCCTACTTACTCGGCCGCTGGAGTTTGAGTTTGAAATATCTCTGTTCGGTACCCGTATTTTTGAATCCGAAGATGAAACTCTTAAATTTTCAGAGTTTGTTCTGTTATATCCTGGTGTTGTAGTGGAACGAGATGTTCTTGACTTATACTGAATATTTCTGCCATTATTATAATCACTTCCAGAACCTGCTATAACAATAACTGACGGGTAATATCCTCCATATCCATAATAAGATGAGTATCCAAACCTACTATATGGATAATAGCCATACGAAGGTCCCCAAGGGTCGTAAAATCCACCCATAGCATAAGGGCTGTAATATCCAGGATAGTATCCTCCCCATCCTCCCCAGGGATTATAGCCTGTTCCCCAGGACATTCCAATACTGTAAGACATCGATGGATAAAAACCTGAGCCAAAGCCATAACCCATACCCATAGATAATCCAGACCCGTATCCCATCATAAAAGGATCATATCCGTATCCCATCATATAAGGATTATACCCATAACCATAAAAAGGATACCCAAATCCCATATTCATATAAGGGCTAAATCTCCATGACGGGCTGGAATAACTTCGATTATAGTTACTGTAACTCATTTTATCTCTGAGCGCAAGTGCGTTATAATCGATTTCAGCTTTATTAGGATCGCCAACATAATCACTATCTTCATAGCCTTCAATGAAATAATCTTTGCTGCTGTATGAATCATTATTTTGAGATGATTGGTCTTCTACCTCATTCGATTCAGTATTTTTATATCTTGCAATGTATTCAGGATTCACGTTTTTAGCAGAATATGCTTCTGTTGATTCGGTGATTTCCTTATAATTTGCGCTATTGTAATTTTTGTTATTATCAGTTAAAGCAGTTGTTTTTTCAATTTTAACTGTTTTTCTATCTGATTTATTAAAATACATATCATCAGATTCTTGTGCATAAACTGAAGAATAAATGATTGATAAGCTAAATAAACTAACAGATAGAGATAAAATTTTTATTGATTTGAGCGGTTTCATAACTTTCCTTTCTTTTAATGCTATACTACATCGTGTTAAAGATAACGATATTTTAAAATACTTAGTTAATATATCTGCAAAAACTTATTTTTGCCAAATCGTTACATTTAATATAGACACAAATTTTGTACCAAAGTTTAAAAGTTGATGAGTAAAGGATTACCTAAAAGAGCAGATGATTACTCTGCTTGGTATAATGAATTGGTAAAAAGAGCTGATTTAGCAGAAAATTCGGCCGTTCGGGGATGTATGGTAATTAAACCATACGGATACTCAATATGGGAAAAAATGCAAGCTGCCCTGGATAAAATGTTTAAGGAATCCGGACATGTAAATGCATATTTCCCTTTATTTATCCCTAAATCATATATGAGTCGTGAAGCGGACCATGTGGAGGGTTTTGCAAAGGAATGTGCTGTAGTTACACATTATCGATTAAAAAATAGTTCTGATGGAAAAGGTGTCATAGTTGATCCGGATGCAAAGCTAGAAGAAGAGTTAATTATTCGACCAACCTCCGAAACCGTGATCTGGAATACATATAAAAACTGGATTCAATCATATCGCGACTTACCATTATTAATAAACCAATGGGCAAATGTAGTACGGTGGGAAATGCGTACAAGATTATTTTTACGCACAGCAGAATTTCTTTGGCAAGAAGGACATACCGCACATGCAACGAAAGAGGAAGCTATTGATGAAACGCTTAAAATCCTTAACATTTATGCCACTTTTGCAGAGGAGTACATGGGTGTTCCTGTACTTAAAGGTATTAAAACTGAGAGTGAACGATTCGCTGGCGCGATAGATACATATTGTATTGAAGCTTTAATGCAGGATGGAAAAGCCTTGCAATCCGGTACATCTCATTTTCTTGGACAAAATTTTGCTAAGGCTTTTGATGTAAAATTTGCCACTCAGGATGGTAGTCTGGATTTAGTTTGGGGAACTTCCTGGGGTGTAAGTACAAGATTGGTGGGGGGATTAGTTATGGCGCATTCCGATGATTTAGGTTTGGTGTTACCTCCACAATTAGCGCCTATTCAGGTAGTAATTGTACCAATTGTTAAAGAGAAGGAACAATACGAATTAATTGGTGAAAAAATTGCCCCGATCATTTCTAAGATGAGAGAGCGGGGAATTTCGGTTCATTACGATAACAGAGACACCCACAAGCCGGGTTGGAAATTTGCTGAATATGAATTAAAAGGAGTGCCTTTGCGACTAGCTATTGGTCCAAGAGATCTGGAAAATAATACAATTGAATTGGCGAGGCGAGACACAATGGAAAAGTTGACAGTAAGTATAGATACCATAGATGAAGTTGCTGAAAATCTACTTGAAGAAATTCAGGCTTCGATCTATTCTAAGGCCTTAAAATATCTCGAAGAACATACGACCGAAGTAAATTCTTATGAAGAATTTAAAAAGGTTCTGGAAGATAAAGGTGGATTTGTTAGAGCTCATTGGGATGGGACAATTGAAACCGAAGAGCTTATAAAAAGTGAAACCAAAGCGACCATACGTTGCATTTTACTAGATGAGCGTGAAGAATCCGGAAAATGCATTTATAGTGGAAGACCTTCCCGTAAAAAAGTTGTTTTCGCAAAAGCATATTAATGTGAAATTCTTAGGTGAGAATTTATTACATTTGAAAGACAACTTAGAATCCCTGAAATGGATTGGTTAACAGTACTTTTATTAATAATTGCCGGGATAGTTTTACTCGTTGTAGAAATTATTTTTGTCCCGGGCACAACAATTCTCGGTATCATTGGCGCAGGGTTGTTGGTATTTGGAGTAATAATTGGTTACAGTAAATTTGGTTCCCAAACTGGGACAATTATTTTAATTGTTACACTAATCGCTGGAGCTGGAGTAACATTTATTAGTTTTAGATCAGGGGTTTGGCGCAGATTTGCATTGAAAAATACAAATATAAGTAAGTTTAATGAAGATATAAAAATTGAGCATTTACTTGGAGCAGAAGGTATTACTTTATCTGCACTACGGCCCTATGGTAAAGCTGAGATTTACAATTCTACTTATGAAGTAAAAACATTAGGGAATTATCTCACAGCCGGGACAAAGATAAAAGTTACCAATGTAGATAAGGATCATAAAATATATGTGGAACAAATAAAATAAAATAGCATGGAACCAATGACTCTGTTGATTGTAGTAGTACTAGCAATCATTTTTCTTTTCATTTTTTTATATTTTGTACCTGTAAATCTGTGGATTACAGCTATTTTTTCTGGAGTACGCGTAGGTTTGTTTGAGCTTGTATTTATGCGAATCAGAAAAGTACCTCCTGGTATTATCGTACGTGAGCTTATTACAGCGAACAAGGCAGGATTGCAGGTGACTACTTCTGATTTGGAAACCCATTATCTGGCCGGGGGGAATGTGCCAAGCGTTATTAAAGCCCTTATTTCAGCTGAAAAAGCAAATATTAACTTATCCTTTAAGCAGGCGACAGCAATCGATCTGGCAGGCAGGGATGTATTTGAAGCTGTTCAAATATCAGTCAATCCAAAAGTGATTACGACCCCAAAAGTTGCAGCAGTTGCGGCAGATGGTATTCAGTTGATCGCAACAGCAAGAGTTACAGTACGGGCAAATATACAGCAGTTAGTTGGTGGTGCAGGTGAAGATACGATATTAGCAAGAGTTGGTGAAGGAATAGTCACTTCCATCGGTTCTGCGGATACACATAAGGAGGTATTGGAAAATCCAGACAAAATTTCAAAACTGGTGTTGCAAAGAGGATTGGACGCAGGGACTGCTTTTGAAATTTTGTCGATTGATATTGCCGATGTGGATGTCGGCGTCAATATTGGAGCGAAATTACAAACAGACCAGGCAAGCGCTGACCTTAAAGTAGCCGAAGCTAAAGCAGAGGAACGTCGAGCAATGGCTGTGGCGGAAGAGCAGGAAATGAAAGCCAGGTCTCAGGAAGCAAGAGCAAAGGTAATTCTGGCAGAAGCAGAAGTACCTAAAGCTATTGCTGATGCTTTTAGATCAGGCAATCTTGGATTGATGGATTATTATAAAATGGAAAATATCCAGGCCGATACATCAATGAGAGAATCAATCTCGGGATCACCAACCTCCGGAGGGAAAGGAACTTCAGGAAAAGGTGATAGCAGTAAAGGTTCCAAATAGGTAATTACTTTTTCCAAGAAAATCAAATGGCCCATAATAAGGGCTATTTTTTTGTGAATATTTTTTTAGCAATAAATGCAAAAAAAATATTTAATTAAGTTTATTGAAAAAAAGATTGATTTTGCTTTGAATAGTAATTTGGAATTCGGATTAATATTATACATATATTATATATTTTTTAAGTTTCGATTTTTAGGAAACCATTGAAAAGTCCTATTTTTTTGTATTATTACTATTTTAATTTTTCTTAACAAGAAATACATCTCGTATAATGCTATGTAAAAAAAATGGTAATTAATTCTTTTTTAATAACTCAGTTAATCACAGATTTCTATTTTTCATTTCATTTTATTTAAAAATTGGTATAGGAATTTATTTTGAAATTTGGAAAAAAAGTGTTTTAATAGCATTAAAATAATTATACTCGAATATTATTTAAGAACTATATAACGGACTGTGATAACAAAAAAATAATATAGATATTTAGAATTGATAATTTTTTTGGTTGTTTGGTTGATGTTGAAAAGGGGAGACACTCAAGTTTCCCTTTTTCATTTTACTCCTTCGCGCATTCTTTCATAAATTTTGTTTAAGTTTAAATTTCTGGTACAGTCAATTATTTTAATTGGTCCGTAGGGCCATCATGTATTATCAATATCTTATTATGAATAAAAAGTCAATCCCCAAACTTGTCCAGGATGATCCGTGGTTACAACCATATGTAGATGAAATAAACGATCGGATATTAAGATTTAATTTTCTGTTAACGGATATAAAACAAAGGGCGAAAAGTCTAAAAAACTTTTCAAACGGATTTATAGATTTAGGTATAAATTTCAGCCAAAAGGATAAAGGATGGTATTATCGCGAATGGGCGCCAGAGGCCTATAGTCTTTCATTAATAGGAGCTTTTAATCATTGGGATAGAAACGCTCATCAGCTCTCCAAAAAACAAAATGGGATTTGGGAAATTTTTATTCCTCAAAATGAATTGAAAGAAGGAGATCTGATTAAAGTACATGTAGTGGCCAAGAATGGTGAGCATGATCGAATTCCCGCCTATATTTTCAGGGTAGTCCAAGATCCGAATTCTCATGATTTCAGTGGGCAGGTTTGGGATATTAATAAAAAGTTTGGATGGACTGATGATGCATTTGATTTAAAAAAAATCAATGAATCACCAATAATCTATGAGGCGCATGTGGGGATGGCTCAGGAAAAAGAAGGTGTCGGATCATTTAATGAATTCACAGAGAATGTCCTCCCCCGGATAAGGGATCTTGGGTATAATACGGTTCAACTGATGGCCATTCAGGAGCATCCATATTATGGATCATTTGGTTATCATGTTTCTAACTTTTTTAGTGTTTCCAGCAGGTTTGGTACACCTGAAGATTTTAAAAATCTAGTGAATACTGCGCATAATATGGGGATGGCGATAATTATTGATCTGGTTCATTCTCATGCTGTTAAGAATTTTTCAGAGGGAATAAATGACTTTGACGGATCCGGACATCAATATTTCCATGAAGGGGGTAGGGGATATCATAATCAATGGGATTCAAAACTTTTTGATTATGGAAAAACTGAGGTATTACAATTTTTACTCTCAAATGTCAGGTTTTGGATTGAGGAATATCATGTTGATGGATATAGATTTGATGGTATAACTTCAATGATGTATCACCACCATGGAGATTTTATGCATTTTGATCATTATGATAAATACTTTATTGAGGGAGTAGATTGGGATGCATTGAAATACCTGCAATTGGCTAATGAACTCCTCCATCAACTTAAACCAGATGCAATTTCCATTGCCGAGGATATGAGCGGAATGCCTGGAATTTGTAGAGAAATTAAGGACGGAGGAATAGGGTTTGACTTTCGTCTCGGAATGGGAATCCCTGACTTTTGGATAAAATACCTGAAAGAAAAGAAAGATGAGGATTGGAATATTCATGAGTTATGGAGTGTAATGACAAATCGACGATACAAAGAGAGAACTGTTGCCTATGCAGAATCACACGATCAGGCCATTGTCGGCGATAAAACCGTGGCGTTCTGGCTTATGGATAAAGAGATGTATTATCATATGCAGATTAATGATCAGAATTTAATTATTGACAGAGGCATCGCATTGCATAAGATGATTAGATTATTTACAGCCGTTCTTGGGGGGGAAGCATATTTAAATTTTATTGGTAACGAGTTTGGCCATCCGGAATGGATAGATTTCCCTCGGGAAGGGAATAATTGGAGTTACAAATATGCGCGCAGGCAATGGTCTTTAGTAGATAATGAAAATCTCAAGTACAAATATCTGAATACATTTGATAAAAAAATGATAGCTGTATTGAAGTCCTATAACATTTTATCTGCTTTGCCTGCCAGACAAATTAACATGGATGAGGCTAATAAAGTAATTATATTTGAACGAAATAATTTAGTATTTGCGTTTAATTTCCACAATGATCGATCTATTCCGGATTATAAATTCAATTCAATTGGCAAAGGAGTATACAAAATAATACTTTCATCGGATGATACAGACGTTGGTGGTTTTGCTAGAATTGATTCATCAGTAGATTATCATACCTTAAACCATGATCAACTAAGTATTTATCTGCCCTGCAGGTCAGCTGTGATTTTAAAAAAAATATGAGAACACGGTTAAAATTTGTTCAAAACATTTCATTTTAATGAAATAAGCACCTAAATATTGCCTGACGAAGGTTTTTAAAGATTTATTTTTTAACATTAAACCTAAATTGATTTCCATGATGGGAATCACAACAGGTGCATTGAATAATAGATGAATTTTTTTGCCAGGATCATCGTACTTATCTTATATGCTATTCTTATAGCTAATGATTCTTTTGCTCAACCTATTGAAATTCGCACCTATCATGATGAACAAAAGACATTAATCCGGGAAATCTATTTTATATCGGATCCATCCACAGCAAGGTTATGTGGGGCATACAAAGCGTATTACATCAATGGTACACTGGAAAAAGAAGGATTTTACAAAGATAATTATCCCGATAGTATATGGACGTACTTCTACGAAAGCGGACAAATAAAGATGAGGGGGAACTTGAAGAATGGATCAAATCATGGATTATGGGAATACTTCTTTGAAAATGGCAATCTCAATATGGCGGGTATGATTATCGATTCAAAAAGGGAGGGTACATGGAAATATTATTATGAAAATGGAACAATAAAATCACAGGGAAATTATAAAAATGATGAAAAAGAAGGGATCTGGAACTATTTCTATGAGGAAGGAGAATTAAAAGCCCAAGCCTATTATAAAAATGATCGTGGAATGTATAAGGAATTTTATAATAACGGAAATTTAAAAGCGGAAGGATTGAATATTAATGGACAAAGTGATAGCACCTGGATATTCTATCATGAAAATGGAAAAATAAAAGCTAAAGGTGATTATAAATATGGAAAGCGAGTAGGTCCATGGATATATTATCATGAAAATGAAATGAAATCAGCAGAGGGTAATTTTGTACATGGGGATAAGCAAGGCAAATGGATATATTATCATGAAAATGGTGAGATAAGTTCTGAAGGAGCGTTGCGTGAAGGGAAAAAAGAAGGATATTGGAAGATTTTTGATGAGAATGGCCGGTTCAAAGCGGAAGGTGTTTTCGAGCAAAATGATGGGAAATATACCGAATATTATGAAACTGGTAATATCAAAGCAGAAGGGAATATAGTAGATGGGAAAAATCATGGGTTATGGATTTATTATTATGAGGATGGAACAAAGGAGGGTGAGTGTGAATATATTAACGGAAATGGCGAATATATTGGTTATTATACAGATGGTAGTATAAAAATGAAGGGGATGATCAAGGATGGCGTAAATGTTGGACTCTGGGAATTATACAAGGGGAATGGACAATTGGCGGGATATTATCGACCCTATTATGAAGAAAGTAAACCCATATATAAGCTTGTGGAAAAGAATCCTTCCCGAAGGGGAGATTATGTAAAGCCTGAGTATAAATTTAAAAGCTACAAATCCAGATATTTTGATCCGGTCATCAATGAATATAAAGGTGTAATTCTTGCAACTAATCCGCTTGCAACATTTATTGGTCAATTACCTCTTTCTTTTGAATATTATATCGAAGAGCGATTGGGGTATGAAGTTCTAGGCACAATCCTACGGGATCCTTTTTATACCTCTTCAGATAATATTGAATTGAATGAGGTTTTTGATAGGGGTTTTAATATATCTATAAAGCAGAAGTTTTATCATCCTGAAGGCAGTTTCGGTATGTTTTATTTCGGGCACGAAGTCAGATTAACCTCCTTAAACCATTACTCAAATGTAATTGATTCTTTGTCTCTACCATATTCGCCTGAAAAAATAAACGCGAACGAAACAAAGTTTGAGTATGCATTATTTGTTGGTGACCGATGGATGAGATTATTTGGTGAGCGGTATAAAAATAATTCATTAGGATTTACAATAGATGCTTATATAGGTTTTGGTTTTGGATATCGCTTGTTTGAAAAAAAATATCCAAACAATCCAGATTTTGACCAGGTTTTCAAAAATATTAATGATTCGAAATTTGTAATATCACCAAGAATAGGATTTAATTTCGGCTTCATCTTTTAGAAAAAGTGATTATAAGTAAACCGCAGCGTCATTTTTATATAACTGCACGGTTAAGCTATATTAAGATTAATTTTAAATAACATTATTTCGAAAAAACCTGATTAAAATCATGTTTTGATTTAACCCCCTCAATTACCTTTGGTTTACTTTTTAAGCGATACAACAATTATTATTTTTTAAGCTATAGAAAGTCACAGGGTGAATGGAGTCTTACGAGAGGTCGTTCACTTTGTGGCTATTTTTTTTAGAACGGATTCTTCATCGAATTATTTTCAAGCACAAAAAAACCCATTGCGTACAATGGGTCAAAATAATGACTTGAAATATGCGATCAATTTATTTGCTTGCTTCTTCTACTTTATCAGTTAATAGAATTTCTTCAATAGCTTTTTTAAGCGTTGCTTTTGGCAAGGCACCTTGAGCCATTTGAGGTTGGCCATCTGCCGGGCAGAATAGCAAAGAAGGAATACTCCTGATGCCAAACGCAGCAGCTAGTTCCTGCTCAGCTTCCGTATCAATCTGATAAATTCTAATTTTGCCTTTATATTCAGTTGACAGTTCTTCTAATATTGGATGAACCATTTTACATGGCCCGCACCAATCGGCATAGAAATCTATCAGGCAAGGTAAGTCACCTTCATATTTCCAATCCTTATTCTGCTCATAATTGAATACTTTCTCCAAGAATGCTTGTTTTGTTAACTTTTCCATATTTGATTTATTTATTATTTCTTTAGAAGTGCCAGTGGAAACAATACTCTTGACATCTTTAGCAGTTGTATTTTTTTTAATTATAACCGTACCAACGGAAGCTAATGCCAGAATGATGATCCCAAATGTAATTATCTTTTTTTTCATTGGTTTTTAATTATGCCACAAATATATGAACGATTATTCATATAAACAAATATTCATATATTAATTGACGATGATGTTAAAAAAAAGTTTCAACTTTCTAACTTTTAAAGCCCTTTGAACGTAACTTATTAGGCATATTTTACTCTAAACTGATAAAATGAAAAAACTATTTATTGTTCGTCATGCTAAATCAAGCTGGGATTACCCTGAATTGGATGATTACGATCGGCCATTGAATAAGCGAGGGAAAAAAAATGCCCCGGAAATGGGAAAACGTTTAGCAATTCGGAATGTGAAACCAGATATGATATTAGCTTCGCCGGCTAAACGTGCCTTCGCTACGGCAAAGCGAATTGCGGAAGAAATTTCTTTTCCAACAAAGAAAATACAGCGAGAGCCTTTATTTTATCATGGATCTGTTCAAAATATGATCGATGTATTAAAGAATGTCGATGATAAAATAGGTACACTGATGATGTTTGGTCATAATCCGGGATTAACTGATCTTGCAAATGTTCTTACAGGTTCTGATATTTACAATATTCCAACGTGTGGTGTGGTAGAGATAGAATTTAATGTTGACTCATGGAGGAAAATAGGAAAAAATGTTGGGGAATCAGTATTATTTGATTATCCAAAAAATAGTACTGCCAGTTCTAATTAGTTAAATAATCTTTTCCCGCATAATGTTATAATATTTGATTGCAATATTTTCATGCTAAGCGGGTGGTGATCTAAATGAAATTTCCGGGAATTCCAATTAAAATAATATTCCTTTATTTTTGAAGGTCAATTTTTTAAGTTGCACATTCGTTAGATTTAGTAAAAATTGATGTTATTTGAATAAATGTGGTATTAATTTATTTATGAAAAGACAATTCATTTTCCTATTCTTCTTTATATGTATTAATTGTAATGGAATAGCACTTTCAGCTTGTTTAATGGATTCAATTGGGCTTTCAGTTCAAAATGGTGAACAATACATAATACATGAAGTAGAAGCGGGAGAAACATTATTTGCTTTATCGAGAAAATATCTTGTTGATGTACAATCCATAAAAGATGCTAATGCTGAATCTCTAACTAATTTAAGGATAGGTCAGCGTGTGTTAGTTCCCATTCAGAAGAGTAATGATGTGGAGGGTAGTATGATGCACACTGTAAAATCTTCAGAAACCTTATTTTCCATTTCAAGACAATATAATGTGAAAGTGGATGATTTGAAAACCTGGAATAATCTTAAGGATAACAGTATATCCATCGGGCAGCAATTGATTATTAAAAAGGCAGGCATCACTGATGATACAAGCCAGCAACATAGTCAATCGCCCGGACAAGGACAAAAAACGCATACTGTAGAACAGTCACAGACATTATATTCAATATCTAGAATGTATGGTATTTCTACCGATCAACTGAGAGCGTGGAATAACCTTGAATCCAGTGATTTAAAGATAGGACAAGTATTGATTGTCTCAGGTTCAACTGTAGGCCAAACATTAGAAAGGGAGTCAAATTCTTCAATGTTGCCAGGTGGTTCCACAAAAATTGTTCAGAAAGAAGTAAATGATGAGACTTCCAATATTGCATTGTCAAATGAGGGAAAAATAGTGGCTACTACAATTCCCACAACTGTTAAAGATCCTGATTTTTTGAATGAAGAGGATGAGCAAAAACCGATCGAGAAAGTGACACAAAAAGGTCTGGCTGAGGTAATTGAAAACACTTCAGAAACCAAAAAATACCTGGCACTTCATCGTGAGGCCCCAGTTGGCACAATCATGCAAGTGAGAAATGAGATGAATAACCAAAGTGTCTTTGTCCGCATTGTAGGTCCAATTCAAAATACAGGCGATAATTCCAAGGTAATATTAAAAATATCAAAAAAAGCATATGACAGACTTGGAGCTGTTGACAGCAGGTTTCCGGTTGAAATATCCTATATACCGTAGTAAAATAAATTTTGGAATTGAGACGAGATCAGTTATTTGATTTACTGGAATTCAATTTTCAAAAATATAATACCCCTTCATTTATTGAAAGTGATCCAATATCTATCCCACATCATTTTACCAAACTTCAGGACATTGAAATTTCCGGTTTTTTTGCTGCTACTTTTGCATGGGGTTTGCGCAAAACCATAATCAATAAAAGCTTGGAATTGATGGAATTGCTTGACTTTGCTCCTTATGATTTTATTATGAATCATGCTGATTCAGATTTGAAGAAGTTATTGAAATTTAAACATCGCACATTCAATTCTACTGATCTTTTATATTTTATTCATTTTTTTAAAAAGACATACTCGATTCATAATTCTCTGGAGGCATTATTTATCCCAATAGAAGAGAACACCAAGAATGTGAAATCTGGGATTGACAATTTTTATATGAATTTTGTTTCGGATGATTATTTTCCATCACGAACCAAAAAGCATTTAGCAAGTCCATCAAAAAAATCTGCTTGTAAACGGATAAACATGTTTTTAAGATGGATGGTAAGGAAGGATGATGCAGGAGTTGATTTTGGTTTGTGGACAAGAATAAAAGCCAGGCAGCTAATTTGTCCCTGTGATATACATGTTGAAAAAGTAGCCAGAAAGCTTGGTTTAATAGCAAGAAATCAGGTGGACTGGTTTATGGCTGAGGAGCTCACGCAGAATTTAAAAAAATTGGACCCGATGGATCCTGTTAAATACGATGTTGCTTTATTTAGTATGGGCATGCATAAGGATTTCTAAAGGAGATCAGAATGACTACTTGCCCCACTCACCAGGATGCTCTCTCCATTTTTTCAGACTTGATATTTGATCCTGGGTCACATAATTGAGCCTTAAAGCCTCTTCAATTAGTTCATTATAGTTACTTAAAGAAATAAGTTTTACATTTTCATTCCTAAAGTTATTTTCTGCCAGGGGAAAGCCGTAGGTAAAAATTGATACCATTCCTAAAACCATAAAGTTACTCTTCTTCAATACTTCTACTGCTAGGAGTGAACTGCTTCCTGTTGAAACCAGATCTTCGATCACAACAACTTTTTGTCCAGGGGTCACTTTGCCTTCAATCATATTTTCCATACCATGTCCTTTAGGTTTGGAACGGACATAAATAAAGGGAATTCTTAAAGCATCTGCTACAAGAGCACCTTGGGGAATTCCAGCCGTTGCTACACCTGCAATTGCTTCAACCTCATTAAAGTTTTTTTGAATGGTTGTTACGAGTTGCTGTTTTATGAATGATCTTATCTCCGGATATGAAAGTGAAAGTCGATTGTCACAATAAATTGGTGATTTCCATCCGGAAGCCCAGGTAAAAGGCGTTTCTACGTTAAGTTTTATCGCATTTATTTCCAACAATTTTTTGGCGATCAGCTTGGTGTATTCATTCATCTTTCATTGATTTTTTACATGAGCAGAACAAAAATAGAAAATATGATTTCTAAACCCGAATTATTTTATTTCTTGCAATGATTTTTTAAAAGCTCATGAAAATATTCATCAAGGATATCCCCATAATCATTCTTTCTGATCAGGAATTCATCAAAACTACAAATTATGATCATATCTATGAAGGGGATCATTGGGATCTGAAAGTTGAGGACCTTACCGGGGAGGTGCTTATAAAGCACGCTGATTCAATGGTAATTGACCGATTTCTGGTTTTTCTTAAGCAAAATAATCTGAAAAAGTTAGAAGAAATTACCTTTACAGTGCATGATTATCAGGTGGTCATTGATGACATAAAAAAAGATTATACAATTATCAAGGCTGCAGGGGGGCTTGTATTGAATGAAGGAGAGGTACTGATGATTTGGAGGTTTAAAAAATGGGATTTACCAAAGGGCAAATTGGATAAAGGAGAAAAACCCAAGAATGCTGCAATTAGAGAAGTAGAAGAAGAGTGCAATATTAAAGTAAAGGCAGGGAAAAGAATCTGCTATACGTGGCACACCTATAAACAAAATGGGAAGAGGATATTAAAGAAAACATATTGGTATAGGATGTATTGTATCGATGATTCTCAAATGAGGCCTCAGCTTAAAGAAAATATTGAGAAAATCAAATGGATGAATGAAGCTGAACTTCGGGAGGCACTATATAATACATATCCATCAATACGAGATGTCTTCAGACATTATAATTTAATGGATTAGAGCCTGTATGGAATATATTTATGTATGTCTCCACCATAAGAATGAACTTCCCTGATTATGGTAGAGCTAATAAAGGCAAATTTTGGCGAAGTAATTAAAAAAACGGTTTCCAATCCATCATAAAGGTCTTTATTTACCATTGCAATGGTATTTTCATATTCGAAATCTGTAGTGTTGCGTAAACCCCTCAGTAAATATTTGGCTCCGTGTTGGTTTGCATAAGTGGCCGTTAATTCTTCATACTTATCAACTCTTATGTTAGAATAATTCGAAAAGCAGGATTTAATTTTTTCAAGCATATCATCGATTTCAAAGTAGCGTTTCTTTTGAGAATTATAACCGATGGCTATAATGATTTCATCAAATATGTTGAGTCCGCGAAGTACTATATCTTCATGGCCCCTGGTGAAGGGATCAAAGGAACCAGGGAATAACGCAATTTTTTTCATAGTTGGCTTACATGCTTATTGTTTGCGTAGAAAAAAGATCGAAATACTGGTGTTCCAACACTTCATCAAAGACGTAGCCGAAATTAAGATTATCGGGCCTGTGACCCAGTGTAAGCTCTTGGATTGATTTTCTTAACTCATTAAAATGTGGTGTGTTCCTTCCTAAATATCCATATAAACTAATTTTATCAGATTCGAGATTAAAATTAAGTTCAACAGACACCATTTTAATGAATTTCAGATAATCGTCAAATTTCTTTATGATGTATTGATTGTAAAATATCAATTGTTTATCCCTGGCTACAAGAATGTGTAATCCAAATCTGTCAATGTAAATAACTATATCACGTTGCCCAATTTCATTTTGTGCGACTACCCCATTAACTAAAGAACTACTTTGATGTATATACCTGATCTTTCTGCCTGGATATACTTTTGAAACTAGGTTGACTATAGATTTTGGCACTGAAAAAACATTGACAAAATCCAATTGCCTATGATACATAAGCATGAGCTCGTCCTCTTCAGGATCAAATGATGCGTTTACTTTTAGATAGGTTGATATTTTTTCTTCGTTAAAAATATTTTTTGGGATAAAGGAGAACGCTCTGTTTTTTATGATCAAATTTATGTTTTTCCAGAAATTAGCCAGTAACAAATGGTGGTCATCAAAAATGAATTTAATTACATCTGATTTTTCATAGTCCTCTAATTTGGATTCAAAGACATAATCTTCCAGAAGGATACATTGATTTGTTTCAGTATCAGTGATTAAAATCTGAAAATCCTTAAACCCTAAAAATAATGATAGGCTGTAAAACTCCAGCCTATCGATTTCAAATTTTGGATCTTTTATTTTTTTTAGTAGCCGAAATGCTTTCAGACTCATTCTGTTCCCCAGTTACCTGCAACCGAAACTTCAGTACGTGATCCTACTCGCAATGCACTTTCATTTTTATTTTTCCTTCTGGCAGGATTTACAGGTTGGGTATCTCGGGCTTCAAATACATCGACAATAACATTTCCCTTGGTAACTTTACCGGCAAATAATTCAAATTCAGCATTGCTTTTTGATTCCGGGATATATCGGAGATTTGCTATATCACTTATTCTGTTATATGATAATCTGGCCAAGGTTTGATTGGCACTAACCTGTTGGCCTTCTCTTACACTTACTCTTTCAACGGTAGCATTATAGGGAGCTCTTATTTTGACGGATTTACCCTTATTGCTTAATATGGTAGCGACTACCTCACCTTTTTTAATAGTTTGTTCTTCTTGCAAATTCAAATCCTGAATGGTGCCTTCTGCAAGAGAAAAAAGCGGTTCCCGGACAACAAATACAGAATCCTTAACTGAAACCTTTCCAATAGTATCAATGTGAATGGTTACTTCTTCAGCTCCATATTGCAGCATTTTAATTTCTTCAGTTCGCTGGGTTATGTAGATGCTTCCAGTGTCAATAAAACTTATTAAAGTGTCGAAATTACCTGTATATTTTCCATTAGTAGCCAAATACGCAACCTCCGCATCACGTATCATCTTCAATTTATTGATTACTAATTGTTCTTGTCTTTCTATCCGTTTATCCTCATCAATTTTAGATTTAATGTTTCTTACCAATACTACTGCTAATCCAATAGCAACGACGAAGAAAAAAACGGAAAGTACTCTTGTTATGACCATCTCAGTAGATTTTTTTTTGCAATTATAATTATTTTATGATTTAAAATACAATTTAAGTAAAGCTATTTCATTTGCTGATTTTAATTTTTGACCACTTTTTTCTCCAATTTTACCGAGCAACAGAAAATGTTCATTTAAATTCGTTCATCTTATTTTATCAACTAATCTCATCATTTTTCCAAAGCACATAACCTTTTAGCTTTTCAATATCATTTAAATTTTTCACAACTAAAAATAATTGGTGAACATTGGATTCATCCAATTCTTTTAATTTGGAAAAATCCATGAATTTGACATTCTTAATTATCTGTTCATCTTTTGCCATTTCTGGGTCGTATCCAACTGTTAATCTTCCCTTCAATCTGCGTACTTTAAATATTAATTCAATAGCATGTAATGGCGGACTTAAGTACTCATGAACAAATAGAAATTTTTCAATTTCAATTGTCAATCCCGTCTCTTCATAAAATTCTCTTTTCAGGTTTTCTTCAGCAGACAGTCCGAAATCCATGCCTCCACCTGGTGGTCCCCAAAAATCACCGCCTTTATTAAGGGAGTGGTGATTTACCAACAATACGTTTCCTGATTCAATACACAAACCACATACTCTTACACGCAATTTATTTCCATATTCTTCTATAATTTTCTTTTGAATCCCACTGTTGATTTTTGTTTTCATAATCAATATGATTTATTAAAAGTAACAGGTTATACTCAATAAATAATTGGATCGACTAAATTTACCAGCTAATATTGATTCGTTTATATACAATAAATAGAATTGCCACAGATCTCGAGCATCATCCGGTCAAAGTTTCCCTATGAGCCCACACCTGGTCAGTTAGGTTTTTTTTCTATACTTGACGATATGGTCGGAAGACATGGTGACCAAAAGGACACATTAATCGTAAAGGGTTATGCTGGTACAGGAAAGACGACAGTGATTAGCGCACTTGTCAATGTCCTCCCTCTATTTAATTTGAGATACGTTTTATTGGCGCCGACAGGCAGGGCAGCGAAAGTGATTTCTGTTTATTCCGGTAAAAGAGCTTATACTATTCATAAAATCATTTACAGGCAGGTAGCAGATCCAAAAACCGGCGAATTGAAATTTGTAAAACAGAAAAATTATTTTAAAAAAACAGTATTCATCGTCGATGAAGCATCCATGATTTCTGATGAAAGTGGTTTTTTAAATCGTGGTTTACTTAGTGATCTGATCAATTTTGTATATGAGCATCATTCCAATAAGCTGATCCTTGTCGGTGACAATGCGCAGTTACCACCGGTTGGCAGTTCCAGTAGCCCTGCTTTGGATTTATCTTATCTTAAAGATCTTTATGGTCTGGATGCCATGGACATAGAGCTAAGTGAAGTATTGAGGCAGGAGGAAGAATCAGGGATACTATTGAATGCCACCCAACTTCGAAAAGCTGTTTTCAATGAAAAGGAGCCTGTTTTTTTTGAAACTACTCGTTTTAAGGACATTTTTAAAATGACAAATGAAAAACTTGAGGACGGAGTGCGGTACGCATTTGATAAGTTTGGGATGGAAGAAACAGCCATTATTTGCCGGTCAAATTGGCAAGCAGTAAGGTATAATGAATATATACGAAGGAGTATTCTTTTTAAGGAAGATGAAATTGAAGCTGGAGATATCATCATGATTGTGAAGAATAACTACTTTATTCTCGATCCGGAATCGCCGGCTGGTTTTATTGCCAATGGGGAATTTGCTGAAGTGCGTAAAATCATATCCTTCGAGGAAGAACATGGTTTTCGTTTTGCCGATGTGGAAATTCAGCTTGTCGATTATCCGGATATGCAACCGTTTCAGGCGAAAGTATTTTTAGATACATTGCATAGTAACACGGCGTCATTGAGCAGTGAGGAAAATAATAAATTGTATCATGAAATAATTAGAAAATATACTGACATTAAATCCAGGAAAAAATATAAGGAAGCCATTCAGAATGATGAGTACCTGAATGCGCTACAAATCAAATTTGCTTATGCACTTACATGCCATAAATCGCAAGGTGGACAATGGAAAGCGGTGTTCATTGACGAAGGTAACAGACAGGAACAAACTAGGGATATTGACCATATTCGGTGGTTATATACCGCAATTACCAGGGCTGAAAAGGAAGTTTTTCTTATTAATTTTGATAAACAATACTTTGCCAGAGTATAAGGAAGATTTAATTTTATCGTTAAAAAAGCAATATCAATTATTTATGAAAAGAAACTTCTCGCATATTTATTGGATCATTTTTGCTGTGGTAAGTATTGTTCCTCATTTGCTTTGCGCCCAGCAAATAACAAAGGCAGATTCTGCAAATTTTGCCCAGATATTTGTTGAAGAGACTGATTTTAATTTTGGTGAGGTTGAACAGGGAGATAAAGCTGAGCATATCTTTGTGTTTAAAAATATTGGTAATATCCCATTGATCTTAAATAATGTATTGTCAACCTGCGGATGCACTGTCCCGGAATGGCCAAAAGAACCAATCCTACCTCAGGAGGAAGGAATGATCAAAGTAGTTTTTGATTCTTCATCAAAAATTGGTCGCCAAAATAAAGTGATCACCATACGTTCCAATTCGAAAGAAGGTGATTATCGCTTGCGGATTTCGGCCATGGTGCTTCCCGCATCAACCAAGGGGAACAAGTAGCTATAGTGTCCTTAAAATTCCTAATAGGAGGAACACCCACCCCGCAATAAATAACAATCCTCCAATTGGTGTGATCATCCCAAATTTTGTAATCCCTGTAAGACAAAGTATATACAGGGATCCTGAAAATATTAAAGTCCCAAAAATAAATGAATAGCCAGCATAATTGAACATGGCATGTTTCAAATTAAGCATCAATATCCCGAGCAGTATCAGGGCAAGCGCATGGTAAAATTGATATTTTACTGCGGTTTCAAATGTTTCTATTCTGCCTGAAGATTCCAACAAGTTTTTAAGGGCATGAGCACCAAAAGCACCGATCATCACAGCAAGTCCACCCAAAACAGATCCTATGACTAGAAATATTTTTTGCATAATAATTAAAGATAAATTCGCGGTCCAAATATTTTACTGCCAACACGTATCATCGTACTCCCTTCTTCGAGTGCAATTGTATAATCATCACTCATCCCCATGGATAATTCCTGGATCTCTGCGTTTGGTAATTGAAAATCCAATCTGAGTCTGTCAAATAGATTTTTCAATTTTCTAAATTCATCCCTGATCTGATCATGATCATCAGTGTAAGAGGCCATACCCATAAGTCCGGTGATTCTGATGTTTTGAAGCGTTTTCAATTCATCTGAATTCAAAATTTGTATTAATTCCTGTTCTTCAAAACCAAACTTGTGCTCTTCCTGGGCAATGTGAACCTGCAAAAGGCAATCAATAATGCGTCCGTGTTTTAGGGCTTGCTTATTGATTTCTTCCAGCAATTTCAAGCTGTCAACAGCGTGGATCAAGTGAATGAAAGGGGCAATATATTTCACCTTATTACTTTGTAAATGACCAATCATATGCCATCGGATATTTTCCGGCAATTGTCCGGGTTTTTCGCGGAGCTCCTGTACCTTGTTTTCCCCAAAATCAAGTTGTCCGGCTTCATAGGCTTCAAGGATCATTTCAACAGGCTTGGTCTTGCTTACAGCCACTAGTGTACACCCCGAGTTCTTCAGTCGTTTTTTAAATTCATAAATATTGTCTTTGACACTCATTTGTTTTCCTCTATAGAGATTATGAGTAAAATTTTTAAGACAAAGTAAAACCCTTTCTATTTAAGAAGTAAAAAAAATAGGTAAAACTTCAGGAATGTTGATTTTTTACTAAATGTTCTTAGTAGGAGGGGTATTAATTTTTAGAATTATCAATTGATTAAGGAGTGCATGAGTCAAATTTTTCGGACTTCAAATTTTTTGTAATTTGCCCAAAAATTAATGCAAAACTATATGAAAGCCCAGAGCAAAAAATTTTTATATGAATATTTAAATAGTGATTCTCCTACGGGATTTGAAGTTGAAGGTCAGAAAATATGGTTGGAGTATGTGAAAAAATACACGGAAACCTATATCACTGATACATATGGATCGGCAGCGGCAATTATTAATCCGGATGCTGAATACAGGGTGGTGATAGAGGCACATTGCGACGAAATTTCATGGTTTGTGAATTATATTTCGAAGGAAGGGTATATCCATGTGATCCGAAATGGTGGTTCTGACTATGTGATTGCTCCTTCAAAACGTGCTATAATTCATGGAGAGAAAGGCACAATTCCAGCAGTATTTGGTTGGCCGGCGATCCATGTGCGTGAAAAACGTGAAGAAGGCGGGAAGATGGATGTTGAAACAGTGGTGCTGGATTGTGGAGCAGCTTCTGATGAAGAGGCCAAAAAAATGGGTGTTGAAATTGGTTCAGTAGTGACTTTTGATGACCAGCTAATGGAATTGAATAAAAAATACCTCGTTGGCCGTGCTCTGGATAATCGCATTGGTGGATTTATGATTGCGGAGGTGGCCAGGATGCTCCAAGAAAACAAGGTTAAACTTCCTTTTGGGCTATATGTCACAAATGCTGTACAGGAAGAAATTGGCTTGAGAGGAGCTGAAATGATTGCTCACAGAATAAAGCCTGATTTGGCGATCATCACAGATGTATGTCACGATACTACATCACCTGGATATAATAAAATTAAGCAAGGGGATCAGCGAGCTGGCAAGGGACCTGTACTCTCTTTTGCTCCTGCAGTACACAATAACGTGCTCAAAATGCTTTTTGATGTGGCGAAGAAAAAGAAAATCCCATATCAGCGTTCAGCATTGTCCAGGTTCTCAGGCACAGATACAGATGCATTTGCCTATTCTAATGAAGGGGTTGCATCAGCATTAATTTCGTTGCCGTTAAAATATATGCATACTACAGTGGAGATGGCCGACCTTAATGATATCGAAAATGTGATTAAGTTAATGTATGAGTTTTTAGTACAGTTGAAATCTGGGCATGATTTCAGGTACATTAAATAGCTGATAGTTTCAGATTCGATGACCAAACGATAACCGAGAAAAACATATAGAACAGGATTAAATTGAGAATAGACAATATAATTCAGCTAAATCGGAGAGAATGGGTAACCTAATTTATTCATAAACCACGCTAAATCCGGCTTTTTCCATGTGCTCCCAAAAACTTGGATAGGATTTGTCAACGACTGAAGGATTGCGAATTTCAATATTCATTAGCGTAGCTAAAGGGGCAAAAGCCATGGCCATGCGGTGATCATCGTAGGTTTCAATACTGATTTTATTGTATTTATCCAGGGATTTTGCTGAATGAAGTCTCCATAATTTACCATTTATCTGTTCCAGGTGGGCTCCGATTTTTCCTAATTCATGTTGAATTGCGGCAATCCGATCCGTTTCTTTTATTCTCAGGCTTTCCAAACCTGAAAATTCTCCTTCAATGCCTTTTGAGGCACAGGCGACAGCCACAGTTTGTACCAGGTCAGGGCAATGGCTGAAATCATAATTCAGGAAATTTTGGGCTTTACTTTTTTTTAGTCTCAACCCATCTTTTATGAAATCGGCTCTCACTCCAAGCGGTTCCATAATCTCGATGATCCGTTTATCACCCTGGAGGGAATCCGGTTTCAGACCGGCTAACATTACTTCTGCCTTTTCTGCCAGTGCAACAAAACTAAACCAATAACTGGCCCCTGACCAGTCAGATTCTACAGAAAACTCATTTGGTTGGTAAGGTGCTGGCTTAATAATGATTTTGTTTTCTTCTTGATAATCGATGATGGCGCCAAATTTTTTCATCAGCTCCAGGGTCATTAGAATATATGGTTTGCTTGAAACTTTGCCAATTAAATTGATGATCAACCCATGTGGTAATAATGGTGAAACCATCATGGTAGCTGATATATATTGACTGCTCACATCGCCGCGGATATTAATTAGCGTAGATTTTTGTGTGGGGAATCCCTTAGTTTCTATTGGAGGGAATCCTTCATTACCAAGGTATTGAATTTCTGCTCCGATTTCTTTTAATGCATTTACCAGGATGCCAATCGGACGTTCACACATTCTTGGAGTGCCAGTCAGTATTTTGTTTTGATTGGTTATAGCATAGTATGCTAATAAAAACCGCATGGTTGTTCCTGCATCGAGTACATCGAGTTCTTTATTCTTCGATTTTAATAACCGCATCATCGTTTGTGTATCCCTGGCATTGGAAAGATTTTGTAAGGTTCCACCGGCAAAAGAATTGATAATTAGTGCGCGATTGCTCTCACTTTTGGAGGACGGGAGATCAATTGTTACTTGCTTTATGTGGCTATGTTTTTTTATATGTACTGATGTATACATCTTTTACCAAGTATTAAATTTTAATTTTTAAAAATATTTATTGCATTTTATTTATAAAAAATATAAATTTATACATATGTTTAAATAATATTCCAACCAAATCCGTTATTGGATTGTCTGGGATAAGAAAGTGATAAAATTTTAATCAACCAATATCATGAATAGAATAATTAAGACAGCCTCCATTTTAACTTCAGGAATCATAGTTGGTGCCTTAGTGAGAAAATATGCATTTCAAGGGTTGAATGCAGGAAAGCAAACAGCCCTGGATTCTGTTAAAAGCGTGAAAAATATGTTTTCTAGAAGTAAAATATCAGAAGATCTGGATAATTATTTCGTTTAATGCATTAATAGATTATTAAAGTATACGATTGACGTTCTAATATCGTCATGAGTGATTTCGATATTGAATGTGCAATCACCGATACCATTTAAGAGGGAGCATTTTATTATGTCGCCCTCATTTTTTTTGTCCTGTGACGTTAGTTGAATAATATTTTCTATATCAACATCCGGGATTGGTTCTGGACTATAAATATCAACTATATAATTTGTGATGCTTTGCAAGTCAGCTGTTGTCAATCCTAATTTTTTTCCTGATAAATAAGATTCACAGATCATGCCTATGGCAATAGCTTCCCCATGTAAAAGTTTTTTTCCTGGTTTATCCAGGTAATAACTTTCAATAGCATGACCAATCGTATGCCCAAAATTCAAAATTTTCCTTAATCCTTTTTCTGTTGGATCTTCCGATACGACTTTATTTTTAATATCTACTGAATGTTTTGTTAGTTCGAATAAATCGATGTCGGAGAATGAAATTTGTTCAATTTCTTCAAATTTTCGCCGATCACGAATCAGGCAATGTTTTATAATTTCTGCATATCCCGATCTTAATTCAGCAGCAGGTAATGTGGAAAAGAAGGAAACATCAAGGAAAATACGCAAGGGATTTTGAAAAACACCGAGATGGTTTTTATAGTTTTGAAAATCGATGCCCAGTTTACCTCCTATACTGGCATCAACCTGTGCCAAAAGTGTTGTCGGGATATTGATGAAATCAATACCTCTTTTATAGGTCGCAGCACAAAAACCGCCCATATCGCCGATCACACCCCCGCCAAGATTAATTATTAAAGATTTCCGGTCAAATGAATGAATGGTAAGCTCATTCCAGATTTGCTGACAGGTGTTCAGGTTTTTATGCTCCTCACCACTTTTAATTTCAATTAAAATATGAGCAGGTATTGCAGGCTGAACCCTGGGATAACATTGCCTTTTTGTATTATCATCCACTAATACAGCAATCTTCGAATAATGGTTGTCCTCAAAAAAGGCAATTAAGTCAAGATTAATCTCCTTGCAGAAAATGATACTATTTGGTAATCTCATTTAATTTTTCAATCGGTGTATTCATGATATGCTCTTGTCTTCGGATGGATGCGTCATGAATGAGTTTAAAAAGATCCCACATAAAATCCGGATTCAGGCCAAGTTCTTCTGCCCATTTATTCCGGGATTCAGACATCTCCTGCCAACGGCTTTTTTGGAAAACAGTTACGTTGTTCTGTTTTTTATAAAGCCCCATTTTTTCCACGATATCCATACGTTGGGCAATAATCTCAAAAAGTTCCTTATCGATGTGATCTATTTGTTCACGAAGTTCTGTAAGCACCGTAATAAAATCTTTATCTTCAGAGGTTGGCACCCTGAATTTCAGGTTTTTTAACATTGCTCCTAGCACTTCTGGAGTAATTTGTTGTGCAGCATCGCTCCATGCATTTTCAGGATCACGGTGCGTTTCAATGATCAATCCATCATAATCCAAATCCATGGCATTTTGGGAGATCTCGAATATATAATCTCTATTGCCACCAATGTGGCTGGGGTCACATATCAATGGTATAGTGTTAAGTTGTCGCTTTAATTCCAGGGGAATTTGCCATACAGGGAGATTACGGAACCGGGTTTGTTTGAATGATGAAAAACCCCGGTGAATAGCACCGATTTTTGTTACCCCAACGTTGCTGATTCGCTCAATTGCTCCTAACCACAAAGCCAGATCAGGATTAATCGGATTTTTCACAAATACAGGTACATCGGCACCACGCAAAGCTTCTGCAATTTCCTGTACAGTAAAAGGATTTGTTGTTGACCGCGCACCTACCCACAGGATATCGATATTATGTTTTATTGCCTCGTAGACATGTTTAGGCGTAGCAACTTCGACGGCAAACTTCAATCCGGTTTCTTTTTTTACATTCTGTATCCATCGTAATGCTTCCTCTCCAATACCCTCAAAATTATTAGGCCGTGTCCTGGGTTTCCAAATGCCAGCACGTATAACATTTACACCAACTTCCTTAATTCTTTGGCTGGTTTCCAGCAACTGTTCTTCTGTTTCAGCACTGCAAGGTCCTGCAATAATTGCAGGTTTTTTTATACCTACACCCCAAGTTTCCAGCGTTTCTATTTTCATTATTTTTTATAGTATTTATTCTTAAATTCGGCGGATATTTCCAGTTAGATTTTTTTGATACGAGTTTACAGGAATTTTTAAGCAGTTATGAAATCAAATATCTCATTCACAGATACTTCTATAGCATTCTCCTATAAATCTGATAAAGAATTACGCAAAAGCTATTTATTATTTTCATCGATCAATAATCCGTTTTTATCAAAATTGGGTGCAAATATCGTGAAAATAGCTTTGAAAGTAAAAATACCTGTTAAAGGAATTATCAGAAATACTGTTTTTCAGCAATTCTGTGGGGGAGAAACCATTGATCAATGTGATGCAACCATACAAAAGCTGGCGGATTATAACATAAAAACCATTTTGGATTATGCTGCGGAAGGAGATTCAGGGGAACCGGATTACGATCTTGCAGTAGAGGAAATATTGAAAACTGTTCAAAAAGCTGCTACAAATCCAAACATTCCATTTAGCGTCTTCAAACCTACAGGCATCGCCTCAAAGGAATTACTTGAAAAGATACAACTTGGTGAAATGCTCACCGATAGTGAAAAGGTTGAGCTGGAAGCAATTCGAAAACGGTTTAATACAATTGCGAAGGCCTGCTATGAAAACAATATAAAATTGTACATCGATAGCGAAGATAGTTTTTACCAGGATCCGATTGATGACCTTGTCAATGAATTGATGGAAAGATATAATGGCAATAAGGCAGTAGTTTTTAACACGTATCAAATGTATCGGAAAGGGATGCTTGCCAATTTGATTAAGGCCTATGAAACAGGCAGAACAAAGGGATATCATGTGGGGGCAAAACTTGTACGTGGAGCATATATGGAGAAAGAACGCGAAAGGGCGGAAGAAAAGGGGTATGATGATCCTATTATGCCCGACAAGAAAAGCACGGACAAACAATATGATGATGCCTTGAGATATTGTATTGAAAATATAGACAATATGGAATTGTGCTCAGGATCGCACAATGAGAACAGCAATTATCTTTTGACGGAGCTCATGGAGCTGCACAAAATATCCAAAGACGATCCTCGGGTATACTTTGCACAACTTTATGGCATGAGCGACCATATATCTTTCAACCTGGCAAACGCCGGTTATAATGTGGTAAAATATGTTCCATTTGGCCGTATTGAAACGGTAATGCCATATCTGTTCAGAAGAGCAGAGGAAAACACATCGATTGCAGGACAAAGTAGCAGGGAGCTGGAATTGATCACCAAAGAATTAAAACGTAGAAAAACAAAGTAATTCCAATTTGGCTTTTAACCTATTGAAATATCAAATTTTACATTTGGCAACTAAATCGTATTTTCGCAGTTCTATCAAGTTTATAAATCAAAAAGCAAATCATGTCGGGTAAACAAAAAATCACAGTAGCGTATGGAGATGGGATCGGGCCGGAAATTATGCAGGCTACCCTGGATATACTTATTGCTGCAGGAGCGCAAATAGAAACTGACGTCATTGAAATAGGTGAAAAAGTTTTCCGAAAGGGCATTTCAACTGGTATTGCAGAGGGATCCTGGGAATCCATCAAGAAGAACAAGGTATTTCTGAAAGCGCCGATCACAACACCACAGGGAGGTGGTTTTAAAAGTCTGAATGTAGCCACCCGGACTACGCTTGGCCTTTTTGCCAATGTACGACCATGCCGGTCCTTTTTCCCATATGTACCCACAAACCATCCAATGACAGACATGGTGATTATCCGGGAAAATGAAGAGGATTTATATGCCGGGATAGAACATCAGCAGACCAATGAAGTAGTGCAAGCCCTTAAATTGATCTCTAAGCCCGGATCGGAAAAAATCATTCGTTATGCCTTTGAATATGCCAAGGTGTATGGAAGGAAGAAAGTGACCTGCATGACGAAAGACAATATCATGAAGCAAGCAGATGGATTATTTCACAAGATATTTGACGAGGTTGCCAGAGAATATCCGGAAATCGAACACAATCATATGATTATCGACATTGGTTCGGCCATTATTGCTGATCGTCCGCATTCACTGGATGTTGTAGTTACCGAAAACCTGTACGGCGACATCATTTCAGATATTGCAGCGCAGGTTACCGGATCTGTTGGATTGGGCGGATCAGCCAATATTGGTGAGGACGTGGCTATGTTTGAAGCTATTCATGGTTCCGCACCGGATATCGCTGGTCTCGACATTGCCAATCCTTCTGGACTTATTAATGCTGCATGTATGATGCTGGTTCATATCAACCAGCAAAAGGTGGCAGAAAAAATAAAAAATGCCTGGATAAAAACAATTGAAGACGGAATTCATACCTCCGATATATTCAATAAAGATTCCCTTCGCAAAGTTTGGACACAGGAGTTTGCCAGGGAGGTAATTCTCAGGCTTGGACAGGAGCCGGTTCGTTTGCGACCAGTGCATTACCATGAAGGCTCGATGAGCAAAATAAAAATCACCAAACGACCAAAGGCAAAGAAAGAATTAGTAGGGGTTGATGTGTTTCTTGATTGGGATGAAGATGGCAGAGATCCAAATAAGTTGGGTGAAAAATTGAAAGGTCTAAATGAAGGAGGGTTGAAACTATCCATTATCACCAATCGGGGAGTAAAAGTTTATCCTGAAGGGCACCCTGAGACCTTCTGTTCTGATCATTGGAGATGCAGGTTTATGTCGGATGAAGAAGGAAAAGCAGTGACCCATGACCAGGTGTTGGAAGTGATGAAAAGTGTAAAAGATCTTGGCCTTGACTTCATCAAGACTGAAAATATGTACACCTTCGATGGGGAACGGGGATATTCGTTGGCGCAGGGGGAATAATTTAACCATTGACCGATTATAACCAATCTAAAAATAACTTTGTATGTAGCCTTATTCATTGGCTTTTCAGGTGTACTTTCCGCTCAGGATGTTGAATATGGAAAAGCTTCATATTATGCAGATGAATTCCAGGGAAGAAAAACAGCCAGTGGGGAAGTATATCATAAGGATTCACTTACTGCTGCACATCGAAGTATCCCCTTTGGTACCAGGGTAAAATTAACAAATGTCAAAAACAACAAATCTGTAATCGTAAGAATAAATGACCGGGGGCCTCATATTCCAGGTAGAATTATCGATTTATCAAGAAAGGCCATGATGATGTTAAAAGGTATTGATGCTGGAGTTATTGAAATTACACTTGAAGTAGTTGAAAGAAAGCCAGAGGATTAATATAGTTCACTTGAAATATCGTATACGCTGTATTTCATTTTTCTTATATTTAAACTCCCTTAATTTTTAGAAACTATACGTAATGATAATATTGCTTATTTTATTCTATTTTATTTTTCCGGTTTTTATCATCTATCTCACTCAAAAATCAAGTTTTCTGAAAAAGGTTGGCGCTGTCGTCCTAGCATATGGTTTTGGCATGCTGATAGGAAATATTGGACTTATGCCAAAAGGAGGTGAGAGCTATAGAGAGTTATTGAAAAGTAGACCAGCATTGCCGTCGACCGAAGCCGAACAACTTTTCAATGATGGACTGATAAGTGCATCTGACCTGGCGGCCAATCATATAGCATCTCTTCAAAACAACATTCAAATCGTTGTTATTTTACTGGCAATACCGCTCTTGCTTTTTTCGCTTGATTTTAAAAAATGGTTGAAACTTTCCAAAGAGGCTTTATTTTCCCTGTTTTTGGCAATGGTTTCATTGCTTGTCGCAATTTTTATTGGATATTTTATGTATAAAGGTCTAATAGATGAATCCTGGAAAGTTACCGGATTGCTTATTGGATTATATACCGGAGGTACGCCAAACTTAGCGGCAATAGGTACTGCTTTGGAGGTAAATGCAAATACATTTATTCTGACGCATACTTATGATATGGTGATTGGCGCATTCTTTCTTTTATTCCTGATGACGGTAGCGCAGCGCATTTTTAATTCCTTTCTTCCAAGCTTCAAGGAAAAACATATCAGCTTATCTAAGGATGTTGAAATTAATCAAAAGGAAAACATTGACTCGTTTGACAACATATTAACAAGGTCAGGAATAATTAATATGTTAAAAGCCCTTGGATTTTCATGTATCATTGTCGCTATCGGTGGAGGATTGAGTATGCTTGTTCCGGAAAATGCGATAATGCTCACGGTAATTTTATCAATTACCACATTAGGATTACTTTTCAGTAATTGGGATGTAGTCAATAAAATTGAGTACTCATTTCAATTGGGCATGTATTTCATCATAATATTCTCCCTGGTTATGGCATCAATGGGAGACCTGCGCAATATGTTTCATATTGAATATCTCCACCTGTTTAGTTTTGTTATTCTGGTAGTTTTTGGTTCGATGGTTATTCATGTATTGCTGTGTTATTTTTTCAGAGTTGATACAGATACGACTATAATAACCATTACTGCATTGACATTTTCACCACCGTTTGTTCCGGTGGTGGCAGGTGCGCTCAAAAATAAAAATATTATCATATCGGGTCTAACAGTAGGGATTTTGGGATATGCTATTGGCAATTACCTTGGCCTCGCCATAGCCTACTACCTTCAATAATTCCGGATCAAAGTAATGTTTTCCATAGTGGATACCAGGCAGGTTTAATTTTTAATATTATTTTCTCCAATGCTTTTCGCAAGGATTTTTGTCCTAATTTTTCCTTAAGGTGAATGAAAATCTTGGCTGCTTCCCAGTTTTCAGTGATCAGAGCCCATTTCAGTTCGTAGTTGATTCTTTTCAATAAAGCTTCATTTTCTTCCTCAGATTTATTTAGTTTAAAAATTTTTTCACAGACCATTGCGGTACTCATAGCTTGCCTGTTTTTTCGCTGATAATTGAACGAGGACAGTGATTTTTCAAGTACCAGTTTTTGTACTAATACCTGGTCGGTAAATACATATTTGTAATTTCTGGACGAACGAACCCAAAAATCAAAATCTTCATAGCTCAGTTGTTCATCGTAACCGTTCAATTCTTCGAGTACCTGTCGTGTCATCATCATCGATGGAGCACTGATGAGGTATCTTTCGACGAGGTGTTGATAGATGTCACCTGATGGAACGGTTTGGAGGAGATTCCCCTGCTGATCCCTTTTGAAGTGCGTACTAATGAAATTGCCGTTTTTATCCAATAGTTCAACATCGCAAAAGTGAACCGCATACGTTTCTCCTTTTCGTTCCATCTCTTCAACTCCTATTCGGATTCTATCTGGGAACAAAATATCATCAGCTGCCAGGTCAATGATATATTTACCTCTGGCGTGGCTCAAACCCAGGTTAAAAGATTTGCAATTCCCCTGGTTTGATGTATTGAAAAAAGCTTGAAATCCATGAATTTTAGCCATATTTTCAATCACTGACCTGCTACTGTCACAACTAGCATCATCCACTACAATTAGTTCGTTAGGCGCATAGGTTTGACATAAAACAGATTCAATGGCCTGCTTCACGTATTTTTCATGATTAAAACATAAACATATGACACTTACAAGTGGTTTAGCCAACTGGGTTTTAGTTTATAATTAAAATTCTAAATTTGGGGCTCAATATAAAAATCTAATTAAAGTGGCGAAAGCAAAAACCGGAGTATTACTTGTAAATTTAGGCACACCAGATAGTCCGTCGGTACCGGATGTGAGAAAATATTTGCGTGAATTTTTAATGGATAAGCGGGTCATCGATATCCCATTTTTCTATCGATGGTTATTGGTGAATTTAATCATCGCTCCATTCAGGGCACCAAAATCTGCCAAAGTATATCAGGAGCTTTGGGAAGAAAGGGGCTCACCTTTGATGTTTCATGGAATAGACCTGAAAGCAAAGCTGGAGAAAAAGTTAGATGACAGTTTCGAAATTTCACTAGGGATGAGGTATCAAAAACCTTCTATAGCTTTTGCACTTGAGGAGTTGCTCAATAAAAATGTGCAGAAGATAATCGTACTTCCTTTATTTCCCCAATATGCATCGGCTACAACCGGATCTGTTATAGAACAGGTAATGGATGATATTAAAGGGAGACTTGTTTTGCCGGAACTCGAATTTATTAGCCAATATCCGGATGATGAATTAATGGTGAGGACCTTTGCCGAGATGAGTAGGAAGTATATGAAAACCATGGATTATGATCACATTGTATTCAGTTATCACGGACTTCCTGAGCGCCAGATAAAAAAATCATCAGTAGATGGATATTGCCAGCTGAATGAAAAATGCTGTTCGACGTACCATGCAAAAAACCAGTTTTGTTATCGCGCACAGTGTTTTTTAACCTCCAGGAAGCTGGCAGAAGAACTTCAATTGAACGATGAACAATATTCAGTATTCTTTCAGTCACGCTTAGGAAAAGATCCATGGATCCAACCATATGCTGAAGATGAGATTAAACGACTGGCTGCAGAAGGCAAAAAGAAAATACTTATTTTCTGTCCTTCGTTTACCGCAGATTGTCTCGAGACTACAATTGAAGTTGGCCACGAATTCAAGGATTTATTTATCGAGGAGGGAGGCGAAGCGTGGCAACTGGTAGAAAGCCTGAATTCAAATGATCTCTGGGTAGAAAGCCTTGCCAAGATGGTAGAAAAGCATGCTAAAGTGTAATTTTCTCTTTCTCAGTTAGCGTATACAGTTCAATTTTTTTGTTCCATTCCAGGTCTGCAACGTGATGCATTTCATAGATAACAGGTATTGAAATTTGCTGTAACAATTCTGACGAAATTAAAATATCGTATCCTAATGAGCTGCATTCATTTTCCATTTTTGATGCGATGAACATGGCTTCTCCATGAAAAACCAGCTGACTTTTCACATCCCCTATTTCTCCGCGAACTACTTTCCCTGCATGATATGCTGCATGAAAATCCGGAACAAAGCCAAACATCTCCAGGTATTTTTCCCGCTTTTTCTTTAGTTGTTGTTTCATGAAGAAATAAGCACGTATACAATTGGCATTATGTAGTCCCTGGCTCGTTTTCCAGCTTACAACAATTTCATCCCCCACATATCTGTAGATTTCACCTTTAGTCACCAGGATGCTGATAGAAATATCATGAAAAAATTCGTATAAAAGTTTGTGAAATTTGAGGGCCCCTAATTCTTCGGCGATTTGGGTTGATTTTTTCAAGTCGATAAAGGCAAATATCCTTTCTTCCTCTTTTGGTGTATGGTATTTGCCGAATATAAAATTGATTAAAACGCCATAGCCAATTTTACGGTTGATCTGTCGGGTAAAATTGATAATGATCAATACAATTAGGCAGTAGATTAATATGATCTTATAATCCCCAATAAAAATAAAGTGCTGAAAACTGTCTCCATAGAAGTATTCCCAAAAACTCAGGTTATTTTCAATGCTCCTTGTAAAACAAATTACTGCTGGGATAAGAATAGCAAAAAATGTGACGTAAAGTACAGTTTTGATGATCAGGAGATTAATAAATGACCATTTTCTGGAGTCGATCTTAAAAACGAAATTTTCAAAAAATGAGAGAAAAATACCTCCGATGACGCCAATTAGAATTCCGTTAATAAAAGCTGTGGTATCTGACCAGTCATCACCAAAAAAAGGATATACTAAACCAAAACAAAAGCCAACCAGGATGATTATTCCGGAAGATCTGAATTTTTGCCGTAATAGTATATTCGATTCCATCAGCTAAATGCCATTGCTTTTATATCGATTTCTTCGATTGTAAAAAGTTCCATTGGTTCTTTTTTACCTTTTAATCTAATATCTCCGCATTTTTTGGATGTATAAACGACAGGCAATTCGATCATATCCATCAATTGCCCGGAAACAAGGATTTCATTTTCTAGCCTGGAGCATGCATGGAGTATCCTGGAAGCAGTATTCATGACATCCCCATGGTAGACAATTTCACTTTTTATAAAGCCGATTTCACCTTTAACCACTTTTCCACAATGAAGTGCCGCATTGAATATAGGTGCTATCCCATATTTCTTGATGTATTTTTCTCGTTGCTCATGGATTTTATCCTTTATATCAAAATAGCATCTGATAACATGGGCATTTCTGATCCCTTCTTTCATTCTCCAGGAAATCACCATTTCATCCTCAACATATTGATAAATAATGCCAAAATTATTCAGGATGGGTAAGGTGATATCATAAACTATTTCATTGATGAACCGGTGAAATTTCATCCGTCCAATCAGGTCGATAATCACATTGGTAGCCGGAATATTTAAAAACATGAAGATCTTTTCCTGTTCTGTAGGATGATAATTTTTCCCGGTGATCAGACTCGACATTACGCCATGTCCAAGTTTCCTGCTTATCTGCCTGGTGAAATTAATAATGACAACGAGGGCAAGGGTATAAAAAACGGAAGCTATAAACTCTCCGCCATAAATATATTCTCTAAAGTCTTCATTTTGCAGTAAACCAGCCAAATCAATGTCCTCTTTAATCATCCTGGCTATACCTATTTCAAGTATAATTATCGTAAAGATCATGATCAGGTAAAAAAGCGATCGCGTGACAAGGACAACAATAAACTGCTGTTTCCTAATTCTTTTTTCATAGATATTCAATTCGAAAATTGAAGCCAAAACTGCAATAAGAAAACCAATAATTATCCCATTTCTAATCGGGAACCATTCATTCAAACCATCAGAAAGGATCACGAAAAACAATCCTGCAAAAATCCCGAAAGCAATTAGTTTCAGGCTGATTCTTAGTTTTCGTTGTTGTCGTGTATTCAGGGCCATAGCTGGTAGTGGGTTGATAAAAATACATAAAAAGAATGATTTTCAGATGATTAGAACGGGTAACTATTTACAAAAAATGCAATACCTACTTGAGCTTTTATTGTAAAAAAGGAAATTCTGAATCTAAATAGTTGAATTTGATGAAAGGTAAAAATTCAGATCCTGAAAATAAGTTATACCCGGAAGGATGGATTTTGAATTATTGAATTATGGTCAGGTTAAATGGACCTGCTCAGTATCTCTATAAAATCATCAATCTCTTCCTTAGTGTTGAATTTGCTGAAGGAGACACGCAATGTTCCCATGTTGTCATCGAGGTTAAGCGCTTCCAGAACATGAGATCCGATATTGGTTCCGCTGGCACAGGCGCTACCGCCGCTAATGGATATCCCGTTGATATCCAGATTGAATAAAAGCATATCATTATCCTCAATGTCCGGGATGCTAATACTGAGCACCTTGTGAAGGCTATGGTCTACATCCGCACTTAGTCCATTGAATGAAATATGATCAAATTGCTTCCTTAGTCCGGCAATCGTGTATTTTTTAAATTCCAGCAATTTCTTTTGAGTTTCCTCCTGTTCACTATATGATAATTCCAGGGCTTTGGCCAGGCCAATGATTCCGGAAACGTTCTCAGTGCCGCCCCTCATATTCCGTTCCTGCCCGCCTCCGATTAATAAGGGAGGAATTTGCTTTTCTGCATTGATATACATCAGACCGATACCTTTTGGACCGTGAAATTTATGAGCTGAACCGGCAATGGATTGAATATTGATATTAGACAGATCCAGGTTCACATGACCAAGTGATTGCACGGTATCGGAGTGAAAATAGGCATCGTGTTCTTTACAAAGGTCTCCAACTCGTTCAATATCGGTAATATTACCGATTTCATTATTAGCATGCATAAGCGAAACAAATGTATGATTGTGGATTTTAAGTAGATTTTCCAGGTCATCATAGTCAATTTGCCCTTGACCATCGAGTTTTACAAAATGAAGATCAATTTTACCATCTTTCTCCAAGTGTTCCAACGTATGCAATACAGCATGATGTTCTATTTTAGAAGTGATGGCATGCTTTATTTGAAGAGCGTTAATTGCATTGGAAATAACTGTATTATCGGCTTCAGTTCCACCGGATGTAAAGAAAATCTCTGATGGGGCAGCATGCAGGATATCTGCAACCTTTTTCCGCGCCTTTTCAATCGCTGACCTGACTTCACGGCCATGCTGATGGATGGATGAAGGATTCCCAAAATGATTGAGTAAATAAGGTTTCATTTCCTCGAATACACGCTCATCCAGTGGGGTAGTGGCAGCATTATCGAGATATATTCTTCTCATTCTTCTTTATGTGTGGAAATCAGTTCCCGGATGTCGCTAATTATCTTGTTTGCGAGATGCTCTGCAGTGGCAAGGGTTTCTGATTCCGAGTATATACGTATGATGGGTTCGGTATTTGATTTTCTCAAGTGTACCCATTCATTTTCAAATTCTATCTTGATTCCATCTATGGTATTAATGGGATTACTTTTATATTTTTTCTCAATAGCCTCAAGCATGGCATCAACGTTTACTTCTGGTGTTAGTTCTATTTTGTTTTTGGAAATATGATAATTGGGATATTGCCCTCTTAAGAATGATATTGGTTTATTAAATTTAGCCAGATAGCTCAGGAAAAGGGCTATGCCAACTAATGCATCTCTGCCGTAATGGAGTTTTGGATAAATGACTCCTCCATTGCCTTCACCACCAATAATGGCATTGGTCTCTTTCATCTTATTTACCACATTTACTTCCCCTACCGCAGCAGCATTATAATTACCACCCTTTTTTAAGGTGATATCTTTGAGTGCTTTTGTAGATGATAAATTTGAGACCGTATTTCCCGGAGAACTTTTCAATACGTAATCGGCTACTGCTACCAGGGTATATTCTTCTCCAAAAGGTGATCCGTCCTCATTTAGTAACGCCAATCGATCCACGTCCGGATCAACCACAATTCCAAGATCGTATTTGCCTTTGCCCATCTGACCGGAAATATGGGTGAGGTTTTCCGGTAATGGTTCCGGATTATGCGGAAAATGACCGGTTGGTTCACAGTAGAATTCGGTAATCCTGGTTACACCAAGTGCTTTTAGCAATTTGGGAACTGCAATGCCACCAGTTGAATTTACACAATCGATGGCAACCCGAAAATCTTTTTGTGTGATAGCATCAACATCTACCAGGGGTAGGTTGAGGATCATTTCTATGTGTTTATCAATGTAGGAATCATCATAGGTATAGGTTCCCAGCTGATTGACCTCCGCATAGTGCAATTCGCCCATTTCTGCCATTTGCAATACATTCTGACCTTCTTCGGCTGATATGAATTCCCCTTTACTATTCAACAATTTCAATGCATTCCACTGTGCCGGATTATGGCTGGCTGTGAGGATAATTCCACCTGCTGCTTTCTCAAGGGGAACTGCAATTTCAACCGTCGGTGTGGTAGATAGTCCAAGATCGATCACATCCATGCCAATGCTTTGCAATGTTGCAGCAACGATATTTGATACGATTTCACCGGAGATGCGGGCATCCCTGCCAATCACTATTTTCTTACTTTCTGCTTGTTTTTTACACAAATGCCCGAATGCGGTGGTAAACTTGACAATGTCCAATGGAGTCAGGCCTTCTCCTTCAATGCCTCCAATCGTCCCCCTTATACCGGAGATGGATTTTATTAGCGTCATGGTCAATGAATGTTATGCACGATTGAATATTAAATAAGTTCAATGAAAAAAATTAGAACTTTGAGAGCACTTTTGTAACTTCCGACTTAACTTCCTCCTTTTTACATTGTTCTCCAGCATCAACATTTCTACCACAAAAGCCACAAGTACCACCTTCTTTATTTAAATATGGGCTCTGTGATGCGCAGGTGCCTTTAAACTGACCTCCTTTCACGAAAAGTAATCTCACCGACATGAGAATGAAAAACAATGCTAAAACCCCGATTCCCAATAATACCGTAGCCATATTTTTTATTTTTGATGCAAAGATAATTAATACAAGTATAACATATAATAATAGGGCAAAGTTTATACTTTTGAAATTCAATTGAAGAGATGAATGTCACAAATTATTAGAACTGAAGATTCGCGGCGAAAAGAAAAACTGGAAGCATTTGACCGGCTCCTGACGATTATGGACGAATTACGGGCAAATTGTCCATGGGATAAAAAGCAAACATTGGAGTCATTAAGACATTTAACCATAGAAGAAACTTATGAACTTTCTGATTCGATCTTGGAAGGAGATCTTAATGAAATTAAAAGTGAATTGGGGGATATAATGCTTCATATGGTATTTTATGCAAAAATTGCGGATGAAAAACAAGCTTTTGACCTGGCCGATGTATTACATGGAATTTGCGACAAGCTAATCCACCGCCACCCCCATATTTATGGTGATGTTTTGGTAGAGGATGAAGAAGATGTTAAACAAAATTGGGAAAAACTGAAGCTTAAAGAAAAAGGAAACAGTTCAGTACTTGGAGGAGTACCGGGATCGTTGCCTGCATTGGTTAAAGCTATGAGGATCCAGGAAAAAGCAAGAGGTGTTGGTTTTGATTGGGAGAAGAAAGAGCAGGTATGGGAAAAAGTGGAGGAAGAAATGCGGGAGTTCAGAAATGAATTTAATGTCGTACATGATACTCCGGTAAATAAAGAAAAAGCGTTATCTGAATTTGGCGATTTACTATTTTCATTGATCAATTATGCCAGGTTTGTAAACATCAATCCCGAAGAAGCATTGGAAAGGACCAACCGGAAATTTATTAAGCGATTTAAATACCTGGAATCTGAATCACGGAAGGATGGGAAAAAAATTTCCGAAATGTCACTGGCAGAAATGGACAAATATTGGGAAGAAGCCAAAAAGCTAAAATAATCAGAGAAAAGCCTCTTAATTAAACATTCGCTTACTATTTTTGTCAACCCTTGAAAGTGGTGTTTCATCATTTTCAAGGAACTTGAAATTTTTTTACAGTCCTCATGAAAGTATTAAAATTTGGTGGTACATCAGTAGGTTCGTCAGAGAGCATAAAAAAAGTAATTGAGATCATTACTGACTATGCTGCAGAAAATATACATGTGGCAGTAGTCTCTTCGGCAATGTCGGGAGTTACAAATAAGCTGCTATTCATGGGCCAGAAAGCATCGTTGAATGATGAGTCCTACCTGGAAATTCTCAAAGAAATTGAAGCACTTCATTTTCGTACTATCAAAGATTTACTTGGGATCAAAAATCAGAGTCATACGCTGGCTACCGTAAAAAAAATGCTCAATGAGCTTGAAGATTTAATGCATGGAGTATTTCTTTTAAAGGAACTTTCTCCCAGGACTACTGATTTATTGCTGAGCTTTGGTGAACGGCTATCCTGTTTCATCATCAGTGAATATGCCAATCAACAGGGATTGGATACCGAATTGCTGGATGCTCGGGAGCTCATCAAAACTGATGACAGGTTTGGAAAAGCCCGGGTACAAATGGAGG